>OGIM01000476.1_pt1 | contig 13345 bp, 7 predicted proteins | sample 1571801 | NCBI WGS metagenome assembly OGIM01 (sample SAMEA2582106, study PRJEB24529) | metagenome | biome: Human gut stool | place: China | collected 2011
AGCAGCCACCCAGGGTATGACGAGTATCGCTATAACCTTGGCATGATCGGCCATGACCCCCATGAGCTTGCGGCGTTTCTCTCTGCTGTCTTGCAGGGCTATACACGCCACAGCGCACAGGCAGAGCTGGATCGTGTGTTTGATGCACAGTATCAGCTTACGCTGAGAGAAGAAATTCAGATTCGCACTTACACTGACGAAGATGGGGATGAGCATGAATATGAATATCGTATTCTCCATGTAACTTTAACAAGCCGTTCCATTGCCTCTCTTGCGCCAGAACTACTGACTCCGGAGCAGATGGAGATGTACCAGGTCTACCGACAGACTATGGGCAATAAGCCGCTGTTGTTTGGTGGCGGTTCTCCCGATACAGGTGTTTCTGAAGATTTGACTGGTGTTGAATTTATCAATGGCACCCGCCCCGGCAATCCGCAGCTGGTGGAACTGGCGAAAAGTCAGGTGGGCAATGTGGGAGGACAACCTTATTGGAGCTGGTACGGCTTTGACTCCCGTGTGGAATGGTGTGCCTGCTTTGTATCATGGTGCTATGGTCAATCCGGTCGAACGGAACCACGCTTTGCTGGTTGTCAGTCTCAGGGCGTTCCGTGGTTCCAGTCTCATGGACAGTGGGGCGCAAGAGGCTATAACAATCTGGCTCCCGGAGATGCAATTTTCTTTGACTGGGATTTGGATGGGACAGCAGACCATGTAGGTATCGTGATCGGTACGGATGGCAGCCGTGTTTATACCGTGGAGGGAAATTCCGGCGATGCCTGCAAGATCAAAAGTTATGACCTGAATTATCAGAGTATCAAGGGCTACGGCCTGATGAACTGGTAACAGAGATTTTTTAGAAGGAGTGATAGACGATGGCAAAGAATAAAATTGAACGCATTGACCAGGAGATTACTCAGGTCCGCGAGAAGATCGCAGAGTATCAGGAAAAGCTCAAGGCGCTGGAAGCACAGAAAACCGAGGCAGAAAATCTGGAGATCGTCCAGATGGTGCGCGCCCTGCGTATGACCCCGGCTCAGCTGAGCGCCATGCTGTCCGGAGGCACAGTTCCCGGCAGTTTGGCTGATGACAACAACGAACAGGAGGAAAACAGCTATGAGGAATAAACGATTGCTCCGAACACTTTCCGCCTTTTGCCTGACAATGGTTGTGGCATTTGGCTTTACGATCCCTGCTTTTGCACAGGGGTCAGAACAGGCTCCGGCGGCACCGGCAGAGGATTCTACCAATGACAGCAATGTGATTGTGGAAGAAACAGAACCAGCACCGGCACTTACACCGGAGGGGAATGCGGCACTGGTGGATGATTTTGGAGGCAATAAGCAGCTTATTACTGTTACGACCAAAGCTGGAAATTACTTTTACATCCTGATTGACAGGGCGAATGAGGATAAAAAGACTGCTGTTCACTTTCTGAATCAGGTGGATGAAGCGGATTTGATGGCACTGATGGAAGATGAAAATGTCAAAGAGAAGCCGTCTGCTGTGTGTAGCTGCACGACAAAATGTGAAGCAGGGGCAGTCAATACGGCCTGCCCGGTCTGCGCAACTGATAAGAGTAAATGTACGGGCAAAGCACCGGAACCTCCGGCAGAAACACCGGAGCCGGAAAAAGAGAAGCCTGCCGGACTGAACCCGGCTGCGCTGATCCTTCTGCTGGCTCTGCTGGGCGGCGGTGGCGTATTTGCCTACTTGAAGCTCGTTAAGAATAAGCCTAAGACCAAGGGCAATGACAGTCTGGACGATTATGATTATGGCGAGGAAGATTCCGAGGAATGGGAAACCGAAGATGAGGAAGTCCTTGAGGATGGTTTTGAGGGTTCTGACCCTAATGAGGAACGCGATAGAGCAGATTGAACTATTTGAGCGTAGCGTATTTCAAATCATTGCGGGATAAGGGACAGAGGACAGGGAGAAATTCCTGTCCTCTGCTGCTCTACTCACTCTCTTACTGTAAATCCACACCCAAAATCAGCACATGGTCAAAGAAAGGAGGACCTCACAATGAACACCTGGAACTTGTTATTACACTTTCTGATTATTTTTGATCTGGTCGCCTTCGGAATTTACTTTGGAGGAGACATTCTTTTCACTGCTATCAGCAAAGTTCAAAAAAAGTCAAAGAAGGACGATGACTTGGATCTTTATGATTTTGAAATTGAGACCGCACCCCAAAAGCGCTCTTTATGTGTGGACTCAATCCGAATGCTTTATTCTGGTGAGATAGATGAATTTGTGGAAAAGGAACTGTTGCCTGATGCAGCGGAGACCATGAACGCTTTATCTGAAGCTGAAAAAACAGCAGTTAGCCTGTTACTAAAAGCTTATATCGGTTTTTTGAGCGAAGAAGCAACGGTAGATGAACAAAGTTTTCCCATGGTTAAGGAACTGTTGTCTTATACACAGGGCAGCAAAGAAGATGGTGAAAAAGATGCCATAGATTGTCTGATGGAAGATACGGTCAGCAGAACCCACAGACATCGAGAATATTACAACAATTATCAACGCTATCAACTGATGCAGGTGGATAAAGAGCGTGTGATTATGGCCTGCAATATCATAATCAATGATTTGATTGGCAGGTTGTACCGATATGATTATCGCTTTGGCTATGACATTACACTTGCCTCAGAACACAGCATTGCAAAAAAACTGTCTGATAATTGGCAGAATGAATGGGAGGCTGAAGATGATGAGATATAAACTGGTAATCGCTGAAAAACCATCGGTTGCACAAAGTCTGGCTGCGGTAATCGGTGCAACTGCTCGTAAGGACGGGTATCTGGAGGGTAACGGCTGGCGTGTCAGCTGGTGCGTAGGCCATCTGGCCGGTCTTGCGGATGCAGACAGCTATGACCCCAAGTATGCCAAGTGGCGATATGATGACCTGCCTATTCTGCCGGAGCATTGGCAGATGGTGGTGGGAAAGGATAAGAAAAAGCAGTTTGATATTCTCAAAAAGCTGATGAATGCCCCGGATGTGACGGAGGTGGTAAATGCCTGCGATGCCGGACGCGAGGGCGAGCTGATCTTCCGCAGCGTCTATGAGCTGGCAGGCTGCCAAAAGCCGATGAAAAGGCTCTGGATTTCTTCGATGGAGGACTCCGCCATAAGGGAGGGCTTTGCAAACCTGCGCCCAGGTGTAGATTATGATGGACTTCGGGATGCTGCTCTCTGCCGTGCCAAGGCCGACTGGCTGGTGGGGATCAATGCCACAAGGCTTTTTTCCGTGCTGTATCACCGAACCCTCAACATCGGGCGCGTGATGTCCCCGACGCTGGCGCTTATTGTTCAGCGAGAAGCTGAGATCGACACCTTTAAGCCGGTTCCCTTTTATACCGTGGCGCTGGAGCTGCCCGGTCTTACCGTATCTGGGGAGCGTATGGCGGATAAGACCGCTGCCGAGCAGCTGAAAGAAGCCTGCCAGGGTGCAGCTGTCACGATCAAAAAGGTGGAGTGCAAGGAAAAGTCCGAAAAGCCGCCTGCCCTCTATGACCTGACTACTCTGCAAAGAGATGCCAACCGCCTGCTTGGATTTACAGCCCAGCAGACCCTGGACTATCTGCAAAGCCTGTATGAAAAGAAGCTCTGCACCTATCCCCGTACTGACAGCCGCTATCTGACCGGTGATATGGCAGACAGCCTGCCGGTGCTGGTGAATCTGGTTGCCAATGCTATGCCGTTTCGCAAAGGGATCGCCATTACCTGTGATCCGCAGACGGTCATCAACGATAAGAAAGTAACCGACCACCACGCAGTAATCCCTACCAGAAATCTCAAGGATGCAGACCTTTCTGCCCTTCCTGCGGGAGAAAAAGCGGTGCTGGAGCTGGTGGCCCTGCGTCTGCTGTGTGCCGTAGCCCAGCCCCATATCTATTCGGAAACCGTTGTGATTGCAGCGTGTGCCGGTGGGGAGTTTACCACAAAAGGAAAAACGGTGAAGCACCCCGGATGGAAAGCACTGGAGGACGCTTACCGTGCCAAAATGAAGGATGCAGAGCCGAAAAAAGAGGGCGCAGAGAAAGCCCTGCCGGAGCTGACCGAAGGACAGACCCTTTCGGTTTCTGCGGCAATCGTCAAAGAAGGCAAAAGCAGTCCGCCCCAGCACTTTACGGAGGACACCCTGTTGTCCGCGATGGAGACTGCCGGAAAAGAAGATATGCCGGAGGATGCCGAACGAAAAGGTCTGGGGACACCGGCCACCCGTGCCGGTATTTTGGAAAAGCTGGTATCTGCCGGTTTTCTGGAACGAAAAAAGAGCAGGAAAACGGTGCAGCTTCTCCCTTCCCACGATGCAGTTTCCCTTATCACAGTCTTGCCGGAACAGCTGCAATCGCCGCTTCTGACTGCCGAGTGGGAGTACCGCCTGGGAGAGATCGAGCGCGGGCAGCTTGCCCCGGAGGAGTTTCTGGACGGGATCAGCACCATGCTGAAAGACCTGGTGGGAACTTATCAGGTCATCAAGGGAACTGAGTACCTGTTCACTCCGCCCCGTGAGGTGGTGGGCAAATGCCCTCGCTGCGGCGGTGAAGTTGCAGAACTGCAAAAAGGCTTCTTCTGTCAGAATGATTCTTGCAAATTTGCAATCTGGAAAAACAACAAATGGTGGGCTGCCAAGAAAAAACAGCCGACCAAGGCTGTGGTGTCTGCACTGCTTAACGATGGCCGTGTCCGTGTGACGGGCCTATATTCGGAGAAAACCGGAAAGACCTACGATGCCGCTGTGGTTTTGGAGGATGATGGACAGTACGCCAACTTCAAGCTGGAATTTGACCAGCGGAAAGGAGGCAGCCGATGAAGCTCTCTTTAGTGGAACGGGAAACCATTCTCCTCTATAACCAGGCAGAACCAATGGCTGAGGTCTACACCCACGATCCCCGTCTGATGGAGAAGCTGGAACTGCTGGCAAAAAAGCACCCCGACCAGATCACCCGAAAGGACGCCCATAACTTTACCGTCCCCAAGCGGTGTGTATCAGTCAGGGAGCCATACAGCGCAGAACGCCGCAAAGCTGCCAGTGAGCGTGCGAAAGCTGCCGGATACCAGCCCCCTGTGAGAAAGTCCAGCAGTTAAAGGCACATGGCAGAGAATGTATTTGAAGCAGTCAAGCAGTCGGTCAGCACCAGAGATGCGGCAGCGTTTTATGGGATCGAGGTCAAACGAAATGGCATGGCCTGCTGTCCCTTTCACGATGATAAGAACCCCAGCATGAAGGTAGACCAGCGGTTCCACTGCTTTGGCTGCGGTGAAGATGGGGATGTGATCGACTTTACCGCAAAGCTCTTTGACCTCTCCCCAAAAGAAGCGGCGGAGAAACTGGCACAGGACTTTGGCCTGATCTATGACAGTCAGGCCCCTCCCCGCAGGAGGTATGTCCGGCAGAAAACCGAGGCACAAAAGTTTCGGGAGGACCGGCAGCGGTGTTATCGCGTACTGTCCGATTACTACTATCTGCTGAAAAAATGGGAGGCCGACAATTCTCCCCGGACACCGGAGGAAGAACCGCACCCCCGTTTTGTGGAAGCAATCCAGAAGAAAACCTATGTAGAGTACCTGCTGGACCTTTTTCTTTATGAAAGTGAAGAAGAACAAAAGGCATGGATTGCAGAACACACAGCAGAAATCACACACTTGGAAAGGAGATTGAAAATCATGGCTGAGAACAAACCCACCAACCGAGAGCGGCTAAGGGAAATCACAGATGGCATCGAGCAGGGCATCAAAGAACTGTTTGAGAGTGAAAAGTATATGCGCTATCTGTCCGTTATGTCCCGCTTCCACCGCTATTCGGTAAACAACACCATGCTCATCTATATGCAGAAGCCGGACGCTACATTGGTAGCCGGATACAATAAGTGGAAAGACCAGTTTGAGCGTCATGTAAAAAAGGGCGAGCATGGCATTACCATCATCGCCCCCACACCGTACAAGAAGAAAATCGAGGAGCAGAAACTGGACCCGGATACCAAGGCTCCGATTTTGGATAAAGACGGAAAGATCGTCACAGAGGAAAAAGAAATCGAGATCCCCATGTTTCGCCCGGTCAAGGTCTTTGATGTGAGCCAGACCGACGGGAAACCTTTGCCGGAGCTTGCTTCCTCCCTTTCCGGCAATGTGCCAAATTATGAGGCATTCATGGAGGCCCTGCGCCGCAGCGCGCCGGTGCCGATCACTTTTGAAGCAATGGCCGCCGATACGGACGGCTATTTTTCTGCCGATCATCAGAAAATTGCCATTCGTCAGGGCATGAGTGAGGTGCAGACGGTTTCGGCCACAGTACACGAGATTGCCCACAGCAAGCTCCACAATCAGAAAAAGATTCAGATTGCCAATGACGAGCAATATCAGGAGATCGAGCTGTTTGATAAACCCGGTCTGTTCTCCAATGGGCGGATTGTCCGTGATAATCTGCCGGAGGGCGTTTATTGCTATGACCTGCGCGGTTCTGACTACGACCCCGGAGAGCCGGTCTGTGTAGAAGAACGAGTGGTTGTAAACCATGCAGGTTCCGTTCTGCTGACAGAGCCGCTGGAGCTGGCGGAAGATGGACGCCTGATGCTGACCGAGGAAGAAGGGCTGAATTTTGTTGGCGGCTTTTCTACCCTCGCCCAGTTTTTGCAAGAACAGAGGAAAGACCGCCACACGGAGGAAGTGGAGGCTGAAAGCATCTCCTATGCGGTCTGCAAATATTTTGGCATTGAGACCGGAGAAAACAGCTTCGGCTATATTGCAAGCTGGAGTCAGGGCAAGGAACTGAAAGAGCTGAGAGCCAGTTTGGAGACCATCAATAAGACCTCCGGCACTTTGATCTCTGACATTGAGCGCCACTATAAGGAAATATGCAAAGAGCGTGGGATTGATCCCCATGCAAAGGCAGAGCCGGAAACCGCCCCGATAGAGCAGCCGACCGGCAATCTAACCTACTATGTAGCAGAGTGCATGGAGTTTCCAAACCTCGGAGAATACCACGATAACCTGTCTTTGGAGGAAGCTGTCCGCATTTATCAGGAGATTCCGGCAGAGCGAATGAACGGGATCAAAGGAATTGGTTTTGAGCTGAAAGACGGAAGCGACTATGAAGGACCTTTTCCGATTTTGACCGGGCAGACCATTGACCTGGACACCATTCAGGCAATCGACTATTACCGTGATAATCCGTTGGTGCAAAAAGCGGTAAAGGAACTGGCTGCGGCCATGCCGGAAATGGAGGTACTGGGGGCGGATGCCAACCAGCAGGAGGCTTTGTTTCTAATTGACGATGCCACCTATCTTCATATCCAGTCCTGTGACAGCGGATGGGACTATACCCTTTACGATGCCGCATCCATGAAAGAGCTGGATGGTGGTCAGCTGGATATGCCGGAGCTTTCCCGCATGAAGGCAGTTCTCCAGATTTGTGATGACAACAATCTGGACAGCACTTCGCTCAGACACGCTCCTATGTCCATGATTGAGACCTTGCAGGAAGCGGCCTATCAGCAAATGCAGGCAGAGACCAGTCAGATGACTGCTTCTTCCCAGCTGCCGGAAGCGCAGGAGCAGGCACTGGATGAATACCCCATGCCGGATGAGCAGGTATCCACACCGGATATGCAGGAATATGGCTACTCCTATGATGGGATGCTCCCTGTTACCAGAGAACGGGCGCTGGAACTGGATGCCGCCGGTTTGACTGTCTATGTGCTGCATGAGGACAATACGGAGAGCATGGTGTTTGACCCGCAGGAAATCATGGATCATGGCGGTCTTTTCGGTGTGGACCATGAGGAATGGGAGAAAAGCCCTCAGTTCCACGAAAAGGTCATGGAGCGTCAGGAACATCAGCAGGAACGAGAACAGGCATTTCTCTCCCAGAACAGAAACTGCTTTGCCATCTACCAGGTGAGCCGTAACGATCCGCAAAATGTGCGCTTTATGAATCTGGACTGGTTAGAGTCCCATGATGTTTCCGTAGACCGCAGCAATTATGACCTCATTTACACCGCTCCGCTGAGTGAGTCTGGCACTGTGCCGGAGCAGCTGGAAAAACTCTATCAGCAATTCAATCTGGAAAAGCCCGTGGACTTTCACAGTCCCTCCATGAGCGTCAGCGACATCGTTGCAATCAGACAGGACGGTAAGGTATCCTGTCATTACTGTGACAGCGTTGGTTTTACCCAGATCCCCGGATTCCTGCCGGAAAATCCGCTGAAAAATGCGGAAATGGCCCTGGAGGACGATTATGGCATGATCGACGGTATCATCAACAATGGCCCAAAAGAGCCGACCGTGGCAGAGCTGGAACAGCAGGCCCGAAGCGGTCAGCCCATTTCCCTGATGGAGTTGGCAGCCGCCACCCATCGGGAGGAACGGGAAAAGAAAAAGTCCGTCATGGAGCAGCTGAAAAGCCAGCCCAAGGCAGAACACAAAAAGACAGCACCCAAAAAGAGTGCGGAAAGGGAGATTTGATATGGGAAACTTTACTTTTGAGGAAATGAACCTGATGTGCATTTACAATACCGGCAGCCGCACCGGGCTGATTGACAGTCTGCGTGAGATGCGCGGCGAGCTTTCGCCGGAGGAAACGGAACTGAGGGAGCTAACCGACAGCGCCCTTACGAAGCTCTGTGCGATGACCGATGAGAAGTTTGCCGAACTGGAGCTGTACCCGGATTTTGACCAGTAAACAACATAACCGCAGGGATGGGGTGGCGATCTGCCACCCCGCCTTTTTACCCCAAAACTGAAAGGAGGACAGAACACTATGCCAACCAAAGCTGAACTATATGCACAGATGGCGGACAAGGTGGCAACACAGCTCACGGGGAGCTGGCAGGAATGGGCAGGGTTTCTCACCACTGCTTCCCGCCTTTACAAGTACCCGTTCCATGAGCAGTTGATGATCTACGCCCAGCGACCGGACGCTACCGCCTGTGCAGAGTACGATTTGTGGAATGAAAAGATGGGCCGTTATGTAAGGCGCGGTTCCAAGGGAATCGCTCTGGTGGATGATTCCGGGGACAGACCTCGCCTGCGTTATGTCTTTGACATTTCCGACACCGGAACCCGTGAACATTCCCGCACTCCCTGGCTGTGGCAGTTGGAGGAGCGCCATCTGGATTCCGTGCAGGCCATGCTGGAGCGCACCTATGATGTTTCCGGTGATGACCTTGCCGGACAGCTCACTGAGGTAGCCGGAAAACTGGCTGAGGAATACTGGACGGAGCATCAGCAGGACTTCTTCTATATCGTTGACGGTTCCTTTTTGGAGGAATATGATGAGTATAACATCGGAGTGCAGTTCAAGGCAGCCGCCACCGTCAGCATCACTTACGCTTTGATGTCCCGCTGTGGACTGGAGCCGGAACGCTACTTCGACCACGAAGATTTCATGGCGATCTTTGATTTCAACACCCCGTCCACCATCGGGGCGCTGGGAACAGCGGTCAGCCAGATCAACCAGCAGGTGCTGCGGCAGATCGGCGTTACCGTCCGAAATGCAGAGCGCGAAGCCAACCAAGAAAGGAGCAAGCAAGATGAACAATCCCATGACCTACATCCAGAACGGAGACTATCAGATTCCCGACCTGAAGCTGAGCCAGCAGCCGGAGAAACCCCTGGGCAAGTACGGCAGGATGAGGAAAACCTACCTGAAGGAACACCGTCCCATCCTCTACAACCAGATGTTGCTGAGCGAGAAGCTGTACCCGCACCTTCTGGAGATCGACGAGACCGCCCAGAGCAGACTGGAGCAGATGATGCCCCAGCTGGCGAAGGAAGCGGGAGCCACCGAGGAACTGAAAGCCAGCGATCCCATGAAGTGGGTGGGGCTGATGAACACCTGCAAAGCTCAGGCCGAGGAAATCCTGATGGCGGAGCTTATCAACAGCTGACCCTAAACCTGTTCCTCTCCGAAGCGGAACAGATCCAATCCATAGATGAAGCAGAGAATGTAGCGCATACATCCTCTGCTTTTTCTTTTGCCCAAAATGACATCGACCATGTGCTGCGTTTGGGCGGCAATACAGACCGTCAAAGGGAGCGTGTGGTTGCAGCCTTTGAAAAGCAGAAAACCACCGCTGAGATTGCCGAGATACTGAAAACGCTGTACCACGGCGGCAATGGCCTTGGCAGTGTGAGCGCATGGTATGCCGAGGATGGTATCCATCTTTCCCACGGGAAGTCTGTCCGTTATGACAGGTCTGCCCAGGTCATTTCCTGGGAGAGCGCCGCAGAGCGTATCGGGGAGCTTTTGGAAAGTGGCCAGTTTGCCTCCAATGTGGAGCTTGCAGAAGCGGCAGGCTATGAACGCTCCCTCCTTGCAGAAAAGCTCTGGCATCTGTACCACGATTTCAGCGAGGAAGCCAGAGAAGCCGGATATTTGTCCTGCCTGTCAGAGATCAAAGGCAATGGGTTCCCGGAGGAGACCCGCCGCCTGACGGAGCAGCTGAGTGACCCGGCTTTCCGCCAGACCCTCAAGGAAGAATACGCCGCCTTCTGGACTGCCTATCAGCAGGACCGTGACCTGTTGCGTTTTCACTATCACAGACCAAGGGAGATCTGGGAGAACCTGAAGGACCTTGACCTGCCACGCAGGACCTTTTCTTCAGACCTTTCCCAAGTGCCAACCGTTCAGCACTTCATTACCGAGGATGAGATCGACGCCGCCATGACCGGCGGCAGCAGTTTTGCCGGAGGAAAAGGCCGTATCTATGCGTTCTTCATGGAAAACCATACGGATAAGGAGAAAGTGAGATTCCTCAAAGACGAGTATGGCATTGGCGGACGCTCTCATGCCCTGTCCGGCGCAACACACAGCGGCGAAGATCACGATGGGAAAGGACTGCACTATAAAAAGCAGGACTGCCCGGATGTTCACTTGAACTGGGAAAAGGTTGCCAAGCGCATTACTTCACTTGTCCAGAAAGGCCGCTATCTTACCGAACAGGAACAAGCGCAGTATGACAAGATCCAGGCTGAAAAGGATCTGGCAGAAGAAGATGCCATTCATGCCCAGCAGCCGGAGATAGAGGAAGAAACGCCAAAGCCTACCCTTCGGGAGCAGTTTGAGCAGTATAAGCCTGTGGTGACTGCCGCCATATCTGAGGATGTGGCATATCGAAATGCCTGCGGTCATTCCGACCGTGAAAATGCTGTCATCGAGGGCAATGCCGCTGTGCGCCGTGCGGTTCTTGGCTCTAAGGATATGGAGCTGATCCGCCTTTATTCGGATGTGCCGGAGTTCCGCCAGCGCCTGCACCGGGAAGTGATCGACGAAACCTATCCAAAGCTCCATGAGCTTCTGCGCCCTCTTTCTCAGGAAGATATTGATACTGCCCTTTGTGCATGGAACGGCAATATCGAGAGTAAACACGCTGTTGTCCGCTATATGAAAGACCATGCAAGAGAAAAAGATACCGCCGCATGGCTGGCTCAGGAATACGGCGGCAGTAACAGCAACAGCCTGTTTGTTGTCCGTGCCGGCAGCCCGGAGGAAACGCAGCTGCCCTGGCCGAAGGTACAGCGCAGGCTTGCCCAGCTCATTCAGGAGGACCGGTTCTATACCGAAGAAGAACAGGACCGTTTTGACGACATCGACCCAATCGCCATCCGGGAAGCTCTGGAGGAAAGAGGGATTGTCAACGGCCAGGTGGCAGACCCGGAAAAACTGGACAATGATCCGTTTATCCAACAGGCGATGTCGGATGTAGAGCAGATCGCAGCTGCTGAGACAGAGCAGACTTCCGAAGTTGCTATTTCCGATGAGGAATATGATGCAGTTCGCCGCCCAACTCCGCAAAGAACCTCCTATGACCCAGCCGCCCCGGTCTATGCCGTGGGCGATACCGTGTATATCGAGGATGACGCCTATCAGATCACCGAGCTGCGGGAGGACACCGTACAGCTTCTGCCCACCGGGATGGTATATCCCATCTACCGGGCAGAGCGCAAAGAACAGTTCGAGCAGCTGCTTCGGGCAGACCGCCGCAATGCTTACTATACCGAGTTTCTTCCTATTGACCCGGACAAGGCAGATCAGGACTTGCGGGATGTATTGGCTCATGGACTGATGGATGAAGCGGATAAAAAGCAGATTTCCACGCTGCTGCAATCCGGCAGGAGCAACAGCGAGATCGCCTACTGGCTGAGCAGAGCCTATTCCGGTGAGATCGAGACACTGAATCTGGAGACCGGCGATATTGCCGATTACCGTACCACGGCACAGGGCATAGAACTGGAAGTCATGGATGCAGAGGAAAAGCGTCTGGCTATGCTGTATTTCCGCTGGGATGAGGTTGCGCCTTTGCTGCGCGGGATGTATGCCCGTCAGCAGGACGGTTTTGGACAGGAACAGCCCCAACCGGCTACCGAATCCCCGACCTTCCATTCCGAGACCATGGCCGTCTATCCGGGCGATAAGAACAATCTGCCTTATGATGTGGTGGTGGAACGGCTGCATATCGAGGAGCCGGAGCCGCCAGCCCCTGTAACAGAGCCGGAGAAAACCTTTGAGGAAGTGCTGGATGAACACCCGGTTTCCATTCAGGTCAACGGCCAGTGGCAGACCTTCCCCAATGCCAAAGCTGCCGAGGAAGCCTCCTATGAGGAATACAAGGCTAACCTGCGCCGCAATGCAAAAAACTTCCGCATTACCGATGAGCATTTGGGTGAAGGCGGTCCAAAAGCCAAGTTCCAGGCAAATGTTAATGCCATTCGTTTGCTGAAAGAGCTGGAAGCTGCCGGACAGCAGGCAAGCCCCGAACAGCAGGAGGTTCTTTCTCGATATGTGGGCTGGGGCGGTCTCTCTGATGCGTTTGACCCGGAGAAACCTGCATGGGCTTCCGAGTATGCCCAGCTGAAAGAGCTGCTGACCCCGGAGGAATATGCCGCCGCCAGAAGCTCTACCCTCAACGCCCATTACACCAGCCCTACGGTCATTCAGGCCATCTATGAAGCGGTGGGCCGTATGGGATTTGAGACCGGAAATATTCTGGAGCCATCTATGGGTGTGGGCAATTTCTTCGGTATGCTGCCGGAGGAAATGCGAAACAGCCGTCTGTATGGCGTGGAGCTGGACCCTGTTTCCGGGCGCATCGCAAAGCAGCTCTATCCCAAGGCGGACATCACAGTAGGCGGCTTTGAGACCACCGACAGGCGTGACTTCTTTGACCTTGCCATCGGCAATGTGCCTTTCGGTCAGTATCAGGTCAATGACAAAGCCTACAACAAGCTGAATTTTAGTATTCACAACTACTTTTTCGCCAAATCACTGGACCAGGTGCGTCCCGGTGGTGTGGTGGCTTTTGTAACCTCCCGCTATACCATGGACGCCAAGGATTCCACCGTG
>OGIM01000479.1_pt1 | contig 13235 bp, 14 predicted proteins | sample 1571801 | NCBI WGS metagenome assembly OGIM01 (sample SAMEA2582106, study PRJEB24529) | metagenome | biome: Human gut stool | place: China | collected 2011
GAGCACCTCAAAAACACCATCATACACTAAATCAGTAAGTTGGCAGCATCACCGACCAGTTCGTTGAGAGTAAATCATGAGAGGACTTGCATACAATCCCGGCATTCTTCCGGCAGAAATGATTATTCGCCAACGCGTAAAGCCAATGCCATCGAGAGAGGAATTGCTTAAGAGAAAGAGTTTCGGTTCTGTTAATGACAACAAATATCTGAATGCGATGTGGCGGAGTGGGAAAAAATGAAACAAATGACACTAATTGAGATGGATGGTTTTCTGAAAGGTAAATGCATCCCAAGTGATTTAAAGGTTAACGAAACAAACGCTGAATATCTGGTGCGTAAATTTGCTGAACTTGAAGCTAAATGCGCGGCGCTGGCTGCGGAGAATGCGGGGCTGAAGGATTACCTGGCCCCTATAGGGCTGAAGGTTGAAGGGACTCCAACCACCGACGCTGTCCTGGCTGAAATTGAACGCAAAGCAATCCGCAAGTTCATTAACAGCATTGAACACATCCTGCGTGACAAGTTATCACCGTATGACACCGAAGAGATGCTTGAGGCTATGCGTATTTTTCTGGAAGAACAGGGAGGTGAGCAAAAATGGCAATAACAAAGCAACGTGTAGAAGAAATCATATCCCGTATTGAAATGTATGGGCATGGCGCAGGGTATACAGTCGAAGAGGTTTATGACCTTGCTGTACTGGCGCTGAATTTATCAAATATCGCAAAACTCAAGCGATACGAGCTTGATATGGATGGTTGTGACTCGTTCGGTCAGGATTGTGGCGCTGACATGACTGAAGATTCTGATGGCGATTATGTCCTGTTTGATGACGTGGTTAAGTTGTTTGAGTTTGATACAACCACTCAGAAGTTAGAAAGCACAGCAAAGGAGGCAACCAGTGAGCAAGATTGACTATCAGGCACTGCGTGAGGCGGCAGAAAAAGCAACGTGTGGTGAGTGGTCGCTCGAATATGGAGAGGGCCGATTTGATGGTGATGATGCGCTAATTCATCGCGAGGCTGCTGGATATATTCCCATTTGCAGAATTGAAGGAGCGCATCCTGAAAGCGGTTTCGATGAAGATTTCCAAATAGAACAGCAGGCCAATGCTGAATTCATCGCCGCAGCCAATCCCGCTACCGTCTTGGCGCTGCTTGATGAGCTGGAAGCCGCAGAAGCGCTGAATAAACACTTGGAGTTAGCAATCCGAAAGGCTGAGGGTTGTAGCGAGGCGTTAAGGAGAAAAACAGAAGCCGCAGAGAAGCGCATTGCTGAGCTGCAGTTGCGGGAGGTTGTGCTTCCGCAATGCTATAGCATGTTGCATCGCGTCGATTTTGACGAGCCTTACCACACTGAAATGGTTTACAGGCAGCATCAGGTTCTTGAGGCACTGCACAACGCTGGAATAAACGTCACCGAAGCAGGTAAAGGAGAGGCATCATGAGCACTATTCCCAAAGAACGTCTGGAACAATTAGCATCTGGAAACGCATGGTATTGCGTTCAAGATGACGAAGCGGCTGAGCTGGCGCGTATCGCGCTGGCATCGCTCGAAGCGGAGCCATATGGATATGTGCATAAAGCGGCATATGAGAAAACAGGCAGTTGCGGGTTGTCGAATGACCGTGAAGCCTATCGATACAGTTCAACTCACGTGGCCGTTTACACCGCACCGCCAGCGCCGGTATCTGTGCCTGCTGCGATGGAAATGGATGATGACTTTGACAGCGCGTTTGAACACGGAAAAGCTGTCGGATGGAACGCCTGTCGTGCCGCTATGCTTCAGAGTCAAGGTAATTGCATTAAGGATGGTTGGATAAGCTGTAGTGATCGAATGCCGGATACCAAAACAGCCGTTCTTGTTGCCGTGGAGTTTGGCAGGAAAGGTGACTGGCGAATGAAATGGGCGACTTACATCCCGGGTCATCCTGACGCTAATGATGGGTGGATAATTCCTGGTGCGTCGTGGAAACCGTCACACTGGATGCCTCTACCAGAGCCGCCGCAGGAGGCGAAATGATGGACTCCTTCGCAAAATATACAATTATTGACTGGATGGCCTTCCTTCAGGTTTTGCTCATCTGGTTTTATATGGCTTACAGGAGTGGGCAGTGGATTGTCAGTGTATCCTGTAGCAAGGGATGGCGTTGGTGGAACCGAAAGAATAAAAAAGCACTGGCATTGGATTCGTTTTACGAAGCATTCAATCTTAACAGCCTTCAGCCTGGTTCTGTCATTGTAGTCACCACTCAAAGCGGCATGACCATTCAGATTCATAAACCAAAAGAGGAAAAATGATGTGGCCTATATGTGTTAATTGCGGACGGATGTGCCTATCTGGATGGTGCCGAAAGTGCGACAAATGCACGAAGAAAAGACAATAACAATCCTCGCACTCGCGGGGATTTCTTTTATCTGAGCTCGCTACGGCGAGTTTTGTTTTATGGAGACAAGAAATGTCAGATTTGGCTATGAAGGTTTTGAAATGGCAATCAACTAGCGATGTCGGCATCAGTAGCGCAACTCTTGCCTCAATCGCATGTGGCCTGAAAAAGAATATCTATGGTCATCACTTCGGCGCTCCCCATGACGCAGCAGACTTTCGGCGATGCGTTGCACTTGTTGAGCAGATTCCAGAAATCAGAGATTCATTCGACAAGGTTGCAAAGCGCGTTCCGTCATTCAAAGGAATCCTCAACGAATGGGATTCACTCGTTGCTCTGTTGAAGTCTGAAATGAAGATACACGGAAACAAAGCACCAGAGACTTACAGAAGAATCAGCGAGCTACGCAAGGACTAACGCCTCACACTCGATGAGGCCTGTTCATTTCTCAAGATATCCAGACCTACCGCAATAATACCAACTCAATAAATGGAGATTCCAGGTGGAAGAAGAAATCTTCACTCGTGAAGAGGCAGCGTCGTATCTGAAGGTAGACAAAGGCACTATCACGCAGTGGATACGAAGTGGACGACTTCAGGCCGCAAAGATAAATCCAGATAAACCTAAAAGCCCATATCGCATTTGCAAGTCAGACTGCATTGCGGCGCTTAAGTCTGTAAGACACAATAGCGCGGTGAATGCGGTTGATGTGCAGGAGGTTAAAGCATGTCAATCAAACTACGCGGTGGCACGTGGCACTGTGATTTCGTCGCGCCAGATGGATCAAGAGTTAGACGCTCTCTTGAAACATCGGACAAAAGGCAAGCGCAAGAACTTCACGATCGTCTAAAAGCAGAAGCGTGGAGAGTAAAAAATCTCGGGGAATCACCGAAAAAGCTATTCAAGGAAGCCTGCATACGGTGGCTGCGTGAGAAATCGGATAAGAAGTCCATTGATGATGACAAGAGCATTATATCGTTCTGGATGTTGCACTTCAGAGAAACCATTCTCTCAGACATAACATCAGAAAAAATAATGGAGGCGGTAGACGGGATGGAAAACCGCCGCCATCGCCTGAACTGGGAAATGAGCCGGGACAGGTGTTTGCGGCTTGGCAAGCCAGTGCCGGAGTATAAACCAAAGCTGGCAAGCAAAGGAACGAAGACGCGGCATCTGGCAATACTTCGCGCTATTCTCAATATGGCTGTTGAATGGGGATGGCTTGACAGGGCGCCAAAAATATCAACACCACGCGTTAAGAATGGACGGATCAGATGGCTTACAGAGGAGGAATCGAAGCGCCTGTTTGCAGAAATTGCTCCTCATTTCTTCCCTGTGGTCATGTTTGCAATCACGACAGGCCTTCGCCGTTCCAACGTTACAGACCTTGAGTGGTCACAGGTCGATCTGGATAAGAAAATGGCATGGATGCACCCTGATGAAACAAAAGCTGGCAATGCGATCGGAGTTCCTCTTAACGAAACCGCATGCCAGATATTAAGAAAACAGCAGGGTCTCCATAAGAGATGGGTGTTTGTCCACACCAAACCTGCCTACCGAAGCGACGGAACAAAAACAGCAGCGGTAAGGAAGATGAGAACCGACAGCAACAAGGCATGGAAGGGAGCGTTAAAGCGGGCAGGCATTAGCAACTTCCGCTTCCATGACCTGAGGCATACTTGGGCAAGCTGGCTGGTTCAGTCCGGTGTCTCTCTTCTTGCACTTAAAGAGATGGGAGGATGGGAAACTCTCGAAATGGTTCAAAGATACGCCCACCTTTCAGCCGGGCATCTCACCGAGCACGCGAGCAAAATCGATGCGATTATAAGTCGCAATGGCACAAATACGGCACAAGAGGAGAACGTAGTTTACTTAAATGCTAGGTAACTTATTTATTTAAATGGTGCCGATAATAGGAGTCGAACCTACGACCTTCGCATTACGAATGCGCTGCTCTACCAACTGAGCTATATCGGCCCTGAAAGGACATGTTCACGAACGTGAATCACGGTGGACAAGGTTAAAACTAACCGGGCGATGCGTCAATGGCCTTGTGAATCAAATGGCTACTTTTGCATCACCCGGTTTTATTTACGCACGAATGGTGTAATCACCAATGCCGATCCACTTGTAAGTGGTCAGTGCTTCCAGCCCCATTGGGCCACGCGCGTGGAGTTTTTGTGTGCTTACCGCCACTTCCGCACCCAGACCAAACTGGCCGCCGTCGGTAAAACGCGTAGAGGCGTTAACGTAAACAGCGGACGAATCCACTTCGTTAACAAAACGCTGGGCGTTGCGCATATCGCGGGTCAGGATCGCATCGGAGTGTTGTGTGCCGTGTTCACGAATATGGGCGATGGCATCGTCAAGATCGCTGACGATTTTGACGTTCAAATCTAATGACAGAAACTCATCGTCATACTCTTCGGCTTTAACAGCAACCACCTTCGCAGGGCCTGCCTGCAACTGCGCCAGTGCAGCTGCATCTGCGTGTAATGTCACGCCGCTTTCCGCCATTTGTTTGCTTAATGCGGGCAGGAAGCTATCGGCGATGTTTTTATTCACCAGCAACGTTTCAACCGTATTACATGTGCTCGGACGCTGAGTTTTCGCGTTGACGATCACTTTTAATGCTTCAGCGATCTCTACACTTTCATCAACGTAAATATGGCATACGCCTATACCACCTGTGATCACCGGGATTGTCGACTGTTCACGGCACAGTTTATGCAAACCAGCGCCACCACGCGGGATCAGCATGTCGATGTATTTATCCATACGCAGCATTTCACTGACCAGCGCACGGTCAGGATTATCAATCGCCTGCACGGCACCCGCCGGTAAGCCGCAGGATTTCAGGGCGTCCTGAATCACCGCCACCGTTGCAGCGTTAGTGCGACACGTTTCTTTGCCACCGCGCAGGATCACCGCATTACCGGTTTTCAGGCACAGCGAAGCGACATCAACCGTCACGTTCGGGCGCGCTTCATAAATCACGCCAATAACCCCCAGCGGTACGCGACGACGCTCAAGACGCAGGCCGCTGTCCAGTACGCCGCCATCGATTACCTGCCCCACCGGATCGGCGAGGTTGCACACCTGACGTACATCGTCGGCAATGCCTTTCAGCCGTGCGGGCGTCAGTGCCAGACGGTCAAGCATCGCTTCGCTAAGGCCATTGGCTCGCGCGTCAGCAACATCCTGGGCGTTAGCGTTGAGGATGATTTCGCTTTGTGCTTCCAGTTCATCGGCGATTTTTTCCAGCACGCGATTTTTTTCGCGGCTGGAGAGTTGCGCTAATTTATACGAGGCTTGCTTCGCGGCAATGCCCATTTGTTCCAGCATCAGCCTGCTCCTTAACGGGTAATCATGTCATCACGGTGAACGGCAACCGGGCCGTATTCATATCCCAGTATTGCATCAATTTCTTGCGAGTGGTGTCCGGCAATACGGCGTAATGCATCGCTGTTGTAACGACTGACGCCGTGGGCGATATCGCGGCCTTCGAGGTTGCAAATGCGGATGACTTCACCACGCGAGAAATTGCCAGTCACGCTTTTAATGCCTTTCGGCAACAGGGAGCTGCCGCGTTCCAGAATGGCGGCAGTTGCCCCTTCATCTACCGTGATTTCACCCGCCGGCGGCGCACCGAAAATCCAGCGTTTACGGTTTTCAAGCGGAGTCGCCTGGGCATGGAACAGCGTACCGACGGAAATGCCTTCCATCACATCACCAATAACGCCCGGCTTGCTGCCCGCGGCAATAATGGTGTCGATACCCGCACGGCAAGCCACGTCAGCGGCCTGCAATTTGGTACTCATGCCGCCAGTTCCGAGGCCTGAAACGCTGTCACCGGCAATCGCGCGCAGTGCGTCATCAATGCCGTAAACATCTTTAATCAGTTCTGCCTGCGGATTGCTGCGCGGGTCAGCGGTATACAAACCTTTTTGATCGGTCAGCAGCAACAGTTTATCGGCACCCGCCAGAATCGCCGCCAGCGCAGAAAGGTTATCGTTATCGCCGACCTTAATCTCTGCCGTAGCGACAGCATCGTTCTCATTGATTACCGGAACGATATTGTTATCGAGCAACGCACGCAGGGTGTCGCGGGCGTTCAGGAAGCGTTCTCGGTCTTCCATATCAGCACGGGTCAGCAGCATTTGCCCGACGTGAATGCCATAAATCGAAAACAGCTGTTCCCACAGTTGAATCAGTCGACTCTGCCCTACCGCCGCCAGCAGTTGTTTCGAGGCGATAGTCGCTGGCAGTTCCGGGTAACCCAGGTGCTCACGTCCGGCGGCGATCGCGCCCGACGTCACAATAACAATCCGATGCCCGGCGGCATGTAACTGCGCGCACTGGCGAACAAGTTCAACGATATGGGCACGGTTCAGACGGCGCGATCCGCCTGTTAGCACACTGGTGCCGAGTTTTACCACCAGCGTCTGGCTGTCACTCATGATTCTCTGCCATTCAATTTTAGGAAAAATGATATCAAACGAACGTTTTAGCAGGACTGTCGTCGGTTGCCAACCATCTGCGAGCAAAGCATGGCGTTTTGTTGCGCGGGATCAGCAAGCCTAGCGGCAGTTGTTTACGCTTTTATTACAGATTTACTAAATTACCACATTTTAAGAATATTATTAATCTGTAATATATCTTTAACAATCTCAGGTTAAAAACTTTCCTGTTTTCAACGGGACTCTCCCGCTGAATATTCGCGCGTTAATTAAAATCAGGAATGAAAATGAAAAAGAGCACTCTGGCATTAGTGGTGATGGGCATTGTGGCATCTGCATCCGTACAGGCCGCAGAAATATATAACAAAGACGGTAATAAACTGGATGTCTATGGCAAAGTTAAAGCCATGCATTATATGAGTGATAACGACAGTAAAGATGGCGACCAGAGTTATATCCGTTTTGGTTTTAAAGGCGAAACACAAATTAACGATCAACTGACTGGTTATGGTCGTTGGGAAGCAGAGTTTGCCGGTAATAAAGCAGAGAGTGATACTGCACAGCAAAAAACGCGTCTCGCTTTTGCCGGGTTGAAATATAAAGATTTGGGTTCTTTCGATTATGGTCGTAACCTGGGCGCGTTGTATGACGTGGAAGCCTGGACCGATATGTTCCCGGAATTTGGTGGCGACTCCTCGGCGCAGACCGACAACTTTATGACCAAACGCGCCAGCGGTCTGGCGACGTATCGGAACACCGACTTCTTCGGCGTTATCGATGGCCTGAACTTAACCCTGCAATATCAAGGGAAAAACGAAAACCGCGACGTTAAAAAGCAAAACGGCGATGGCTTCGGCACGTCATTGATATATGACTTTGGCGGCAGCGATTTCGCCATTAGTGGGGCCTATACCAACTCAGATCGCACCAACGAGCAGAACCTGCAAAGCCGTGGCACAGGCAAGCGAGCAGAAGCATGGGCAACAGGTCTGAAATACGATGCCAATAATATTTATCTGGCAACTTTTTATTCTGAAACACGCAAAATGACGCCAATAACTGGCGGCTTTGCCAATAAGACACAGAACTTTGAAGCGGTCGCTCAATACCAGTTTGACTTTGGTCTGCGTCCATCGCTGGGTTATGTCTTATCGAAAGGGAAAGATATTGAAGGTATCGGTGATGAAGATCTGGTCAATTATATCGATGTCGGTGCTACATATTATTTCAACAAAAATATGTCAGCGTTTGTAGATTATAAAATCAACCAACTGGATAGCGATAACAAATTGAATATTAATAATGATGATATTGTCGCGGTTGGCATGACCTATCAGTTTTAATGATTATTGCCGGATGTGATGCATCCGGCACATTTCACTCACGCCGTTAACTTCACCGGCTCGTCACGAAAATCATCCGCCGGTTCCAGCTTCAGATTCAGCGTCGTCAGCAGTTCACGCAGCTTCTCGTGAAACTCACGCAGGGTGTGCTCCAGTCGTTCAACCACTTCAGTATCTTTTACCGGAACACTCTTCCAGTCGCCTGCTTTATCGAACAGACCAAACTGGTAACTGTAGGTAAAACGGGATTCCTGCGCTTCAAGCTCCATCCACCAGCCCCAGAACTCACGCACTTCCGGTGCCGGTTTCACGTTGACGCATACAGCCAGACAATCGAAAAAGAATCGATTATCTTCGCACTTACCTTCACGAATATACGGGCCTAGTGCGGTAAATTTTTTGATCAATCTGCTCTTCGGGTGTCCACTCGGTAACGTCATTGCTATCTCCTGTTGTGATGCAACTGTTTTACCAAATTGGCAAAATTTAGCAAATTTTTAACACAAACGTTTTTCGATCCAGTCTGTGATTTCCTGAAGACCTTTGTCAAAATTCCGATACACCGGGTTAAATGGGATCTCTAATAATTTACCGTCAGCAGATGATGAGGTGATTAAGCGTGAGTCCTCTTCTGGGCTGAACGGATCGTTCTTCCAGTAGCCTGATAACATTGGCGTTGGGCAGCGACGTCCCAGCAATCCTTGCACTTTTAATGAATAGCGATTCAGCTCCACGCGCAACGCTTCATCGGAAGCATCATGCATCCCCAAACGACTCGCCAGAACGTCAAGATACATTTCCGGCACCTGTTGCTGGCACTTAAAATCACTCAACAGGGTATGAACTACCGGACCAAGACAGGCAACCGCTTTCAGACGCGGCGATTCAAGATATGCCAGACGCACGGCAACGTTAGCGCCGAAACGGAAACCAAAGGCCGCGACGCGAGTGTGATCCACCCACGGTACGTTAGGCAGAGCCTTTAAGACGTGCTGATGCAACAGGCTGGAGTCCTGGGTGAGCTTCCATTTTGATGAAAAGCCCACCGACGGCATATCAATAGTCAGCATCGCAATGCCGCGCGGCGCAAAATAACGTTCATACAGGCTGTAATAGTCCGTCTGCATCGCATCCAGACCACCACACATTAATACTGTCGGGAACGGGCCATCGCCTTTCGGCATATGCAAAAAGCCGGTGATGGGCGCACCGCCGGGTACGGTAAACTCCATCTGCCGCATCGTGCCCGGCAGACGCTGGGCGGCTTCTTCATAGGCGCGGTTTGACAAAGCCTGCGCTTGCTCGGCAAGGTCATCTCCTTTCAGATGAGGATAGGCAGCAATGTTGTACAACGTAGCCGCATGCAGCCAGTGACGACCACTGAGTTGCGGATCTTCTTCCGCACAGGCTTTTTGTTGCCACACCATCGCCTGGGTGGCCCACTCATAAATCCAGTTGCCGCCACGGTAGCCAATCACCGTATCGTATAAATCATCGTCGGTACGTTCGGCATCGCTCATCACAATACGTGCCTGGACGTCGAGGATTTCGCGTGGGTCAATGCCGCGCCAGATCCACATCAGACGGTTAATCATGCGATACCAGTGAGGGATGGTTTTACCATCAAGGGCCGACTGCACAGGCGGTTGTGCGCCGTGATTAAAGCGGCGGACTAGCGTCGAGGTTTCAGGATGTTTAAAGCGGGGTTTGAACAGGGTTTCGCTCAGGTTTGCCTGTGTCATGGATGCAGCCTCCAGAATACTTACTGGAAACTATTGTAACCTGCCTGAAGTTAAAAAGAACAACGCCCGGCAGTGCCAGGCGTTGAAAAGATTAGCGACCGGAGATTGGCGGGACGAATACGACGCCCATATCCCACGGCTGTTCGATCCAGGTATCTTGCGGGATATCAACAACATAATCATCAACCAGCGGACGACCAGCCGGTTTTGCAAAGATGGTGACAAAGTGCGCTTTTGGATACATTTCACGAATCGCAACCGCAGTACCACCGGTATCCACCAGGTCATCAATAACGATGAAGCCTTCGCCATCGCCTTCTGCGCGTTTCAGCACTTTAAGCTCGCGCTGGTTGTCGTGATCGTAGCTGGAAATACAAACGGTATCGACATGACGAATACCCAGTTCACGCGCCAGTAACGCACCCGGTACCAGACCGCCACGGCTTACGGCAATAATGCCTTTCCATTGTTCAGAAGGCATCAGTCGGCTTGCGAGTTTACGTGCATGGATCTGCAACATGTCCCAGGTGACGATGTATTTTTCGCTCATGTGAAGTGTCCCAGCCTGTTTATCTACGGCTTAAAAAGTGTTCGAGGGGAAAATAGGTTGCGCGAGATTATAGAGATCTGGCGCACTAAAAACCAGTATTTCACATGAGTCCGCGTCTTTTTACGCACTGCCTCTCCCTGACGCGGGATAAAGTGGTATTCTCAAACATATCTCGCAAGCCTGTCTTGTGTTGACAACATTTTCTGCTAACCCTGTGACCTGCAATACTGTTTTGCGGGTGATCGACAAGGAGACTTAACGTGTCTGAACTGTCTCAATTATCTCCACAGCCGCTGTGGGATATTTTTGCCAAAATCTGTTCTATTCCTCACCCGTCCTATCATGAAGAGCAACTCGCTGAATACATTGTTGGTTGGGCAAAAGAGAAAGGTTTCCATGTCGAACGCGATCAGGTAGGTAATATCCTGATTCGTAAACCTGCTACCGCAGGTATGGAAAATCGTAAACCGGTCGTCTTGCAGGCCCACCTCGATATGGTGCCGCAGAAAAATAACGACACCGTGCATGACTTCACGAAAGATCCTATCCAGCCTTATATTGATGGCGAATGGGTTAAAGCGCGCGGCACCACGCTGGGTGCAGATAACGGCATTGGTATGGCGTCTGCGCTGGCGGTTCTGGCTGACGAAAACGTGGTTCACGGCCCGCTGGAAGTGCTGCTGACCATGACCGAAGAAGCCGGTATGGACGGTGCGTTCGGCTTACAGAGCAACTGGTTGCAGGCTGATATTCTGATTAACACCGACTCCGAAGAAGAAGGTGAAATCTACATGGGTTGCGCGGGGGGTATCGACTTCACCTCCAACCTGCATTTGGATCGTGAAGCGGTTCCAGCTGGCTTTGAAACCTTCAAGTTAACCTTAAAAGGTCTAAAAGGCGGTCACTCCGGCGGTGAAATCCACGTTGGCCTGGGTAATGCCAACAAACTGCTGGTGCGCTTCCTGGCGGGTCATGCGGAAGAGCTGGACCTGCGCCTTATCGATTTCAACGGTGGCACACTGCGTAACGCCATCCCGCGTGAAGCCTTTGCGACCATTGCTGTCGCAGCTGATAAAGTCGACTCCCTGAAATCTCTGGTGAATACCTATCAGGACATCCTGAAAAACGAGCTGGCAGAGAAAGAGAAGAATCTGGCCTTGTTGCTGGACTCTGTAGCGAACGATAAAGCTGCTCTGATTGCGAAATCTCGCGATACCTTTATTCGTCTGCTGAACGCCACCCCGAACGGTGTGATCCGCAATTCCGACGTGGCAAAAGGTGTGGTCGAAACCTCCCTGAACGTCGGTGTGGTGACCATGACTGACAATAACGTAGAAATTCACTGCCTGATCCGTTCACTGATCGACAGCGGTAAAGACTACGTGGTGAGCATGCTGGATTCGCTGGGTAAACTGGCTGGCGCGAAAACCGAAGCGAAAGGCGCATATCCTGGCTGGCAGCCGGACGCTAATTCTCCGGTGATGCATCTGGTACGTGAAACCTATCAGCGCCTGTTCAACAAGACGCCGAACATCCAGATTATCCACGCGGGCCTGGAATGTGGTCTGTTTAAAAAACCGTATCCGGAAATGGACATGGTTTCTATCGGGCCAACTATCACCGGTCCACACTCTCCGGATGAGCAAGTTCACATCAAAAGCGTAGGTCATTACTGGACACTGCTGACTGAACTGCTGAAAGAAATTCCGGCGAAGTAATTATTTGATTTGCTGCCGGATGGCGTTTAATCGCCTTCCGGCAGTTTCATCCTTCATTATCCTTCGATAAAAGCCATCCCTGTAAATGTCCGTCGCGGGTTGCCACGTTCAATCTGGTGATGGAACATTCGCCGCTGCGATTTCAGCGCCGCGCTATTTTCCTGTTGCTGCTGCTCCAGCTTCCAGGCAATCAGCAATCGCGCCAGCCGTTTGTTAGCATGCTGGCTGCGCTCTGACTGAACCTTCACGCTAATACCGGATGCCAGATGCGTGGCGCGTACCGCCGAGTCGGTTTTATTGACATGTTGACCGCCCGGCCCCGACGAACGCAACGTCTCATAACGGATTGCATCCGATTATTCCTGCTCATCAGCGGTAAAACGCCCAATGCCCAGAAACCAGTTTTTGCGCCCATGATGAGGCCGATACGGACTCGGACAAATCCACTGAATAGTGCCACACCAGCTTTCGCTTAATGCCCATGCGTTATCGCCATCCAGAGAAACCAGCGCCGAACGCAGCGTGTCAGAGTAGCGGCCCGTTTCTGTTTCCAGCACCGTTACAGCGACGTCTTGTCGGGTAAAAACGACCAACAGAGAAGAACGCTGCGCCAATCGGGTAGCCGCGTCCGGGGTGTAAATCTGGCATCCCCACTACGCGCTGCATGTTGGGTAAATTTGCCGTGGTGTGTAATTGTTGGATCGCTAAACTCTCGATCCACAGGTCATCAGATGCGATGGTAAATACCGCATCGGATAAGGGACGAATATATTTGCCCATGTACCATTCCATTTATACTCGTCATACTTCAAGTTGCATGTACTGCGACTCGAATTATTTAGAGTATATAAATATAAAAATCAGGAAATGGCAGACGAATCCAGGGCAAGAAAAAAAGAATTAATCCTGGAAAGGTCTGCAAAGAGTCATTGATAAAGGATTTGTCATGATTTACCTCCTTGCAGTTTGTGGAATAAGAAAACGGGTAATGACTCCAACTTATTGATAGTGTTTTATGTTCAGATAATGCCCGA
>OGIM01000482.1_pt1 | contig 13152 bp, 10 predicted proteins | sample 1571801 | NCBI WGS metagenome assembly OGIM01 (sample SAMEA2582106, study PRJEB24529) | metagenome | biome: Human gut stool | place: China | collected 2011
TCATTAGATTTCAATTCTTGTTAGTGTTTGTTTCGAGCAGGTTGCGACAGGCGCAACTTGTTCTTTTTCGTTACCGCCTCTTGCTGTTGGCGCTCCGCATGCTCCTTTTCGGCAGTTGTCGATTGGAGGTTGGCGGCGCCTTGCATGTCGAGTTGCAGCTCACGACGGGTGTTTGTGGTCTGTTCGCGCAGGCCATTCGTTTTCTTGGCAACAAGGGTGTCGGACTTAACGTGAAGCGAATCGGTGGCGATGGGCAGGCTATCGCCACTTGTTGCCAAGCTATCTTGCTGCGTCAGGCGTTGCGTTTCGGCCGCCGCCTGCCTCAGTTTTTCCTCTCTTTTCTTCCGCAACAGCGCAATTCGCTCGTCCAGGGCTTGCTGTTGTTCCTGATGCAAGCGGTTGGCTTCTTGGCCTTTCAGATAAGCATTCACCACAGGGTCGTCGTCGAGCTGATCCATCTTCTTAAACGCTGCGCGCACCTTCTTCAAGTGCTTGCGGTCGCGTCGGCCCCTTTTATCGAGCATATTGGCAAAATCGAAGCTGGCCACACCACTGGGAGCCTCGGCCGCGCCTTGCTGAATGGCTCGCGCAAAGCCGTCAGCCATTTTCTCGTTGATGCTTTGAGAACCATCCTTTCCCCACACCACGACCTCACGAAGCGAACTGCCGCTCGGAATGAGATAGGTGGTATCGGCCACCTCTTTCATCGTCAGCTTAGCGGTTAGGTAGCCCGCCTTATAAACCATTAGCGTGTCGAAATCGGTGGGAATGTGCACAACGCCCCGATAATTGGTACTGTCGCGATAACCATCCTTGGTGGCGACAACGGCCTTGCGAATTGGAACACGGGTCTCCATGTCGGCCACAACAAACTTGCGCACGGGTCTATCGGGCACGGGATAAACCCGTGTCGACTCTTGCGAAAATGCCAACAGCGAAGGCAAGAATAGCAATATCAAACAAATTACTCGCTTCATTACTGCAAAAGTAATGCTTTCGCATGGTCTCTCTCCCGTCCATTATCATCTTTTATGTTATTTAATCTTAATCCCCAAACGGTCAACAGACGGGAACGTGGAAACGGAAAGCAATAACGGTTAGGCACTTATGCTGTGACCCATCGAAACAATTGGTGGGCCCAAATCGGGAAACAAGAGAAAGCGTTCGGCGAGGGAAAAACTATGTCAAGGGCGAAAGATAGTCAGAAGACGGCCGATATGGAATTGCGAAAAAGACGAATCGGAGATGGGAGCAAGGGAAGATAAAGATGGAAAAAAGATGAAACAAGGATGGGAACAGGAGAAAACAAAGACGGGAAAATGGAGAAACGAAACCGGGATTGGAAATGTGCAACGGGTAGAAACGAAAGGTGTCGGACAAACAGAACGCTCTATTCGCATAACGATTTGGGCATTTTGCTTGTCCGACACCTTGTGTTTCCTATCGACTTTTGGGAGTTCTACAATCCAAAGTCAGCCCACTGCTCGCTCAGTTGGGCAATGCATGGGAAGAGCAGATGTGCCCCTTCGTTTGTCAACGCCTCATCAGGCAGCGGACCACTGTTCACAGCTACCGTGAAGCATCCGGCAGCCACGCCAGCGCGAACGCCCAAAGGAGCGTTCTCTACCACGATGCCTTGGTACGGCTTAAGGTTTCCGGCCTTCTTCAATCCCATCAGATAAGGGTCGGGATTGGGCTTGCCACGCTCCACATCGTAAGCCGTCACGATGTGTTTCTCATCCACAAACTCACCGAAATCCGCGAGCAACCGCTGGATAAGGGGGCGCTGACCAGAGCCCGTCACCACACCAACCTGCAGGCCGCAACGCTTGATCTGCTGCATTAGCGAATACACACCATCGAAGATTTTGGCCTCGCCCATCTCATGAAAGAGGGCTGTTTTCACATCGTAAATGCGTTGGGCTTCCTCCTCGGAGATATCTTCACCCTTCTGTTGCTTGACAAACACGCGAATGGTATCGATGCCACGAGCACCTTCCGTGGCGTAAGCGTCGGCAGCGGTCATCACCAAGCCAAACTGCGCCATGGCCTTCTGCCACGCAATGGCATGAAGAGGCATGGAGTCGTAAAGAACGCCATCCATATCGAAAAGCACCACCTTAAACGGGCGTTCACCACGCTGAACGCTAAGGTTTCCGTTGCTCAAATACTTGTTTATTGCTTCTTGTATCATTGTTGAATGCGTCATCGTTGGCCAGCAACCTGCAAACCAACCGTCTAACCCAAAACGGTCGTCAGACCGAATCATGTGATATAACCTGTGAATTGTTCTCCTTTCCTACTCCAACCGGCCCTTCTTTCCGCCTCGTATTTGAAGTCAGCATATCGCCTTGTTGCGCTACGCCTTCCACGAAGCCAGCAGAACCTACTTGAGACAAAGCCAATCAAATTGAAAAAACAATGACCGATTGGGGGTTAAAGAAGAGCCATTCCTACCCAAAGGATGAGGAATGGCTCTTCGCATTTTGTCCTGTCTTAAGGGGGAGGGGCGATTGTTAACATTCAATGTCCCATCCCACACAAGACGTTAAAAGGTTCACGCTATGCCAATTACTTCTCCTTGGCAAGACGCTCTTGGATAGCCTTGCTGTCGGCCTCATAGCCAGGCTTGTTGAGCAGCGCGAACATATTCTTCTTATAGGCCTCAACACCCGGCTGGTTGAACGGATTGACCTCCTCCAACAGACCGCTGATGCCACAAGCCTTCTCGAAGAAATAGATGAGCTGACCAATGTAATACTCGTTGAGCTTGGGCATGCTGATGCGGATGTTGGGAACGCCACCATCCACGTGAGCCAGCTTCGTACCCAGTTCAGCCATCTTGTTCACCTCGTCAACACGCTTGCCCTCCAGGAAGTTCAGGCCGTCGAGGTTCTCGTCGTCGTGGGGGAAGAGCACCTTGTTGTTGGGCTCCTCAATCGAGATAACTGTCTCGAAGATGGTACGCTCGCCATCCTGAATCCACTGGCCCATAGAGTGCAGGTCTGTGGTGAAGTCGCAAGCTGCGGGGAAGATGCCCTTATGGTCCTTACCCTCGCTCTCTCCGTAAAGCTGCTTCCACCACTCAGCGATGAAGTGGAGCTTCGGCTGGTAATTGGCAATGATCTCGATCTTCTTGCCGGCCTGCGTGTAAAGAGCCTGGCGAACAGCGGCATACTGAGCGCTGATGTTGTCGGCGTAAGCCACGTCGGAAGCCGTAGCCTTCTCCATGTCCTGAGCACCGCTCACCAAAGCCTTGATGTCGAAGCCTGCCACAGCGATGGGAAGCAGACCCACCGGAGTAAGAACTGAGAAACGACCACCCACATTGTCGGGAATGACAAATGTCTTGTAGCCTTCCTTATCGGCAGCGGCGCGAGCGGCTCCCTTGTGTGCGTCGGTAATGGCAACGATGACATCCTTGGCGGCCTCCTTGCCCATCTGCTCCTCACACTGTTTCTTCAGCAGGCGGAACGTGAGGGCGGTCTCAGTGGTTGTGCCCGATTTAGAGATGTTGATCACGCCAAACTTCTTACCCTTCAGATAGGCGGTGAGTTCAGCCAGGTAATCTTCGCCAATATTGTTTCCGGCGAACAGGATAACCGGGTTCTTCTTATCGCCAACGAGCCAAGCGAAACTGTTGCCCAAAGCCTCGATGACGGCGCGTGCGCCAAGATAGGAACCGCCGATACCAGCAACCACTACCACTTCGCACTTCTCACGCAACGTGTTGGCCACAGCCTGCACACTGTTGAGGAACTCCTCTGTTATCTCTGAGGGCAGATGAAGCCATCCCAGGAAATCGTTGCCTGGGCAAGTAGCGTTTTCCAATGCCTCTTGGGCCTCTTTCACTTTGCTCTCATAGCCTTCCACTACGCCTGCATTCAGGAACTGGGTGGCTTTTCTAATGTCTAATTGGATATTTTCCATTGTTATCTGAAACTATCTGTTAATAACTTTATTTCTATTTGGGGATTGATGCCTTCGTAAAGGATGTTGTACATGGCATCGAGGATGGGCATGTTGACGTGCATGTGTCGGTTGATCTCTTTCATACACTTCGTTCCGAAGTAGCCCTCGGCAATCATCTCCATCTCGATCTGCGCCGTCTTCACGGAGTATCCCTTACCGATCATCGTTCCAAAGGTCCTGTTGCGCGAGAAGTTTGAATATCCGGTCACCAAGAGGTCGCCCAGATAAACACTGTCGTAGATGGAACGTTGGATAGGATGTACGGCTGTCAAGAATCGGTTCATCTCCTGCACAGCGTTGCTGATGAGCACCGCCTGAAAGTTGTCGCCATACTTCAATCCGTTGCAGATGCCGGCTGCAATGGCATATACGTTCTTGAGCACCGACGAGTACTCAATGCCAATGACATCGCTCGACGTCTTGGTCTTGATAAACTCCGACGCGAGCACCTCGGTGAAAGCGGCAGCCTTGTCCACGTCCTTGCATCCCACGGTGAGGTAGCTCAGTCGTTCGAGCGCCACCTCCTCGGCATGCGACGGACCGCCAATGCACGCCAAGTTCTCCAACGGCACATCGTAGACCTGATGAAAATACTCGGAGCACACCAGGTTCTCGTCGGGCACAATACCCTTGATGGCCGTAACAACAAACTTGTCACGGATATTGGTCTTCAGCTTCCGAAGATGATTCTTGAGATAGGGAGAGGGAGTTACAAAGACGAGCGTGTCGTACTCCTTGACGATTCTGTTGATGTCTGACGAGAAGAATATCTCGTCGACATTGAACCGAGCCGACCTCAGGTAGGCAGGGTTGTGTCCCAGCCTCTTAAAGTCTTCGATACGGTCGTCGCGCCGCATGTACCACCCTATGTGGTGCGTGTGACCCACAACAATCTTTGCAATGGCCGTGGCCCACGACCCGCCTCCAATGATGGCAATCTTTCCTACGTTGTACATAAGCTCTAAGTCCCTAAGCATTCCTCCCACTTTCATGGGAGGATTGTCTGATTACACAACGGTGGTTCCCTTTGGCGGTCGCCACCCGCGAAGCTTATTCTCAGGCCTTAGCCCCGTCGATCCATTTCTGGATCTCCTCGACAGAAGGCTTCTCGTAGCCCAACTTGTATTTCTTGTTGATGTCGCCCAACTTCTGCTGTAAGCCTTGCGCCTTCTGGTCCTTGATGTCGGAAATGAGGTTGAATCCAGCCTTACGCAACACGTAAACCCAGTTTTCCTCCACACCGAGCTCGGCCCATTCCTTCACAGTGCTCTGCGGCATCTTGGCCTCGGGCTTCAACTGCGGGAAGGGCATTACCTCTTGGATGTTCTCCTTACCCGTTACGAGCATAACGAGACGGTCGATACCGATACCGATGCCACTTGTTGGAGGCATGCCATACTGCAGGGCGCGCAGGAAGTCGTGGTCGATGACCATGGCCTCATCGTCGCCCTTGTCGGCAAGCTTCATCTGGTCGATGAAACGCTGTTCCTGGTCAATGGGGTCGTTGAGCTCCGAGTAGGCGTTGGCCAGCTCCTTACCATTGACCATCAGCTCGAAGCGTTCGGTCAGTCCGGGCTTTGAGCGGTGCATCTTCGTGAGCGGCGACATCTCCACAGGATAGTCGATGATGAAGGTCGGCTGAATGAAGGTACCCTCGCAATACTCGCCGAAGATCTCGTCGATGAGCTTACCCTTGCCGGCAGTCTCGTCCACGGTCTCAATCTTGAGTTTGTTCAAGGCGATGTCGCGAATTTCCTCCTCGCTCAGTCCGTTGAGGTCGTAGCCTGTCTTCTCCTTGATGGCGTCGAGGATAGGTATACGCTTGAAGGGAGCCTTGTAGCTGATGGTCTTGCCTTGGTATTCCACCTCGTCTGTTCCATTGACGGCAACGCAGATGGTCTCGAGCAATTTCTCGGTGAACTTCATCATCCAGTTGTAGTCCTTATAGGGCACATATAGCTCCATGCAGGTAAACTCGGGGTTGTGGAACTTGTCCATTCCCTCGTTACGGAAGTTCTTTCCGATCTCATACACGCCATCGAAGCCACCCACGATGAGTCGCTTCAGATAGAGCTCGGTAGCGATACGCATGTACATATCGGTGTCGAGCGCATTGAAATGGGTGATGAACGGGCGTGCCGATGCTCCACCCGGTATGTTCTGCAGGATAGGTGTTTCCACCTCGGTATATCCATGCTTGTCGAAGAAGTCGCGCATGGTGCGCAGCACGGTGGCTCGCTTGATGAACGTTTCCTTCACGCCATCGTTGACCACGAGGTCCACGTAGCGCTGGCGGGCGCGCATCTCCGGGTCGTCAAACTTGTCGTAAGCCACACCATCCTTATACTTCACGATGGGCAGCGGCTTCAGGCTCTTGCTCAGCAATGTCAGCTCCTCCACATGCACAGAGATCTCTCCCATCTGTGTGCGGAAGGCATATCCCTTGACACCCACGATGTCGCCGATGTCCATGAGCTTCTTGAATACCTTATTATATAAGTCCTTGTCCTCACCGGGGCAAAGGTCGTCGCGTGAGATGTAGAGCTGAATGCGGCCCTTGCCGTCCTGGAGCTCAGCGAATGAGGCCTTACCCATGATTCGCTTCGTCATCAGTCGTCCGGCGATGGTCACTTCGCGTTTCTCGTCGTCCTTGAAGTTAGCCTTGATATCCTCACTGGTGGCATTCACGGGAAACTCGGCGGCGGGATAGGGGTCGATGCCCATATTGCGCAGCTCCTGCAGGCTTTGGCGGCGGCCAATCTCCTGCTCACTTAACTCTAAAATGTTCATAAGTCCTTGTTAATCGAATATATTCTTACGGTGTGCAAAGGTAATAAAAAACAATTGAAACTATGTCGTTTTTAATAATAAATAACCTCGCGCATCGCCATGCTTCCACTCCGCCCCACCCCAACAAGCGCCCCATGCAGTCATAACAAGTGTTAAATAATAGGGCAAACTCTTGACGGGAATCTCGTTTTTACATATCTTTGCGATATCATAATGATATTATACTGAACCCAATATCTCATCAAACAAACTTCAATATGGAAACAACAAAAACAACACAAGCCGTTTCCTCGCCCGCGACCAGCGGCGAGCGCAGTTTCGAGGGCTACACCATGAATGGTTTCTTAGCGCTCTTCATCATTCTCGCCCTGATTTTGGCCGTAGGCGGATGGCTCATCTTGAGCATCATTGCCGAGAATTCCGTGCCCTGCGTCATCAGTTCCCTCCTCCTCGTCTGCCTTCTGTTTTGCGCCAAAGGTTTTGTGCAGCAAGAGCCCAACGAGGCACGTGTCATGATGTTCTTCGGCAAGTACAAGGGCACGTTCAAGAGCGTGGGCTTCTATTGGATGAACCCATTCATCAACACAAAGCGCCTCTCCCTTCGCTCGCGCAACATCGACGCCGAGCCCATCAAGGTCAACGACAAGCAGGGCAACCCGGTGATGATTGGCCATGTGCTGGTGTGGCGCCTGAAAGACACCTACAAAGCCATGTTTGAGATCGACTCTCAGACCATGGCTCGCAACACGGCTTCCGTGGGCACCGATGTAAACAGCATCATGAGCGCGTTCGAGAACTTCGTGAAGATTCAGAGCGACGCTGCCCTGCGCCAGGTGGCCGGCCTCTATTCGTACGATAACAACGAGAGCAGCGACGAGGTGACGCTGCGCGGTGGTGGCGACATCATCAACAAGCAACTGGAGGAGCGCCTCGACGAGCGCCTCAACATGGCGGGCATCGAGATTGTGGAGGCGCGCATCAACTACCTGGCCTACGCTCCCGAGATTGCCGCCGTGATGCTGCGGCGCCAGCAGGCCGATGCCATCATCGCTGCTCGCGAGAAGATCGTGGAGGGTGCCGTCAGCATGGTGAAGATGGCGCTCGACCGCCTCTCATCCGAGCAGGTGGTGGAGCTCGACGACGACAAGAAGGCGTCGATGGTCTCCAACCTCTTGGTGGTGCTCTGCGGCGACGACAGCGCCCAACCCGTGGTCAACACAGGCTCTCTCAACATGTAATTCTCTTGTTCTATGGCTAAAGCAACCAAAAGTTTTGTGCTCAGGCTCGACTCCGCCACGATGCAAGCGGTGGAGAAATGGGCTGCCGACGAGTTTCGGTCCACCAACGGCCAGTTGCAGTGGATCGTAGCCGACGCCTTACGGCGCAACCGCCGCCTGCCTAAGCACGCGCCGGCCAGTAGGCAGGGCGACAATCTTGAGGAGAGCGCCGAGGCCCCAACACAACACTAATCATCATCCGGCGGTGAGGGCCACACGCGCTCACTGCCGCTTACTTCCCATTCATGAAGCCTCTTATCTTAAGCACCCGCAACATCATTCCCACGGGCAACAAGGAACGCCCTGTCGTCGTGCGCCGCACATGGTCCAGCACCCTCATCAACGTGCTGTTGGGCATGCTTCTTCTCACCTTCAGCGTCTTGCACATCTGCGTCTCCGGCGTCGAGCACACCTTCCACTTTTACTTCACGTCGGCACTGTCCGCACACGTCATCCTCATGTACTTCACCCACGCCGTGAAGGGCGAGCATCCCGAGAACAACCTCGACACCGAGGAGTTCACTTGCCTGCAACAGTATGCCTTGTTCATCTGGAAAGAACGGCTGAAGAGCGCCAGCCTTGCCGTGGCCCTCATCTGCTGCTGCTTCAGCGACGACGACCTTGTGGGCGTCATTGGCATTCTGTTCTTGGCCTTTTTTTTCATAACGACATGGTATTTCAAACAGCAGATCAAACTTGCCGGACGGTTAGCGCCCGACCTGAACCTGTCGCCCCGCATACAGGTTGTGCTCGGCCTCTCGCCACTGGCCGCCAAGTTGGAGAAGGTGGCGCTGGCCTCCATGGCCGTGGCGGTTGGTGTGGGTCTGTGGGGCGGCCTGTCGTCATTTCTCAACGATTCCAATAGCGGCATGCTCATCTGGGGCCTTTGCCTATCGTTCTGCGCTGTGGGGGTCACCTTCTCGCTCCGCAAGATGATGCGCCAACCCATCAGTCTGGCCGACCAAGACGAGGCCAACGAGGTGATGCGCGACCGTTGGATCGTTCCGCTCATCAGCCTCTGCATCAATGTCATAGGCTCCATCGTCTTCGTTGCCTTCCGCCTGTTTTGCTAACCCCCAGGCAACCGTTAGGCGTTCTGGCCGACGAGACGCATGGCCGACGCCCACATGGCCTCCCAAAACCAGTTGTCCCCCTCTCCCACATGTTGTGTGGAGGAGGGGGACAACTGGTTTTGGACATCCCGAGAGGCGATACGCCCATGAGCCGAATCGCGCGCATGGGCTATGGCGCTCACTCATGCTTCCTATGGAACGGGAACCGTAGGCGGGGCGGCACAAAGCTGATGCGGTGGCGTTTGGGCGCCGCTTCTTGAGGCTTCTTGTCGCTTCGCGCCATGATGATGATGATAACGGCCGAGAGGATGAGCACAATGCCGATGGCGAGACGCAACGAGAAGGTCTCAGAGAACACCACGCAACCGATAAACACGCCCGTGACGGGTTCCAAGGCGCCCATGATGGCCGACGGCGTACTGCCGATGTTGTTGATCGACACGGTCATGAAATAGAGGCTCAGCACGGTGGGCAACAAGGCCAACTGGACGGCCGAGACCCACTGGCGCGTGCCGTGGAGCATCTGCAAATGCTCGCCCGACACAAACGAGAAGGCCACAATGGAAAACAGTCCGCCCAGCACAATCCAGAAGGTGAACTTCAAGGGCGAATAGCTGGTGGTCCACTGGTTTACGCTGATGATGTAAACGGCGTAGAGCAGCGAGGACAGCAGCACAAGCACCACGCCCACCGAGGAGAGCGCCACGTCGCCGTCGCCCCGATAGAGCATGGCTATGCCAAGGGTGGCCAAGGCTATGGAGAGCGTGGTGGTCAAGGTGATGCGCTCATGGAAGAACGCCACCATGAGCACCGCGGTCATGATGGGATAACTAAAGAGAATGGTCGAGGCAACGCCCACATCCATATAGTGGAAACTGAGGAAGAGGGCTATCGACGACAAGGCGAACACGCCGCCTAAGACGACAAAGCGGATGGCGTGGCCCCAACTGATGCGAAAGCTCTCGCCCTTCACCATCATCCACAAGGCGAAGAACACCACTGCCAAGCCATAGCGGTAAAACAACACCGAGGCTGAGTTGATGTCGTCCTGGTACAAATAGACGGCTCCCAACGGATTGGTGCCATAAAAGATAGCGGCCAGCACGCCAGCCACAAAACCTTTCACTTTTGAGTTCATGCGTTTTAAGCGATTTAAGTTAACCTTACATGATAGAATAAAACGATTGCAAAGGTAAGCATTTCCCCGTACGCCGCCAAGCAAACCCCAAGAAGATTGCCGAAAGGCCGCATATCAAAAAAAATAAGGAAAAAAACAAGCCAAACCCTTGCATGTTAAACCATTTTGCCCTATCTTCGCGATACAACAAGAATCTAAAACATCGAACTGAAAGCAGAACACCCCTCCCCAACCACAAACACCAATACTTTTTAGTATCATCTGCAAAAAATGGCGAGTGGCACAGCCTAACTAAAAACACAAGCCTATGGCAACAGTGCCCATATCAGTCGTTATGCCCGTCTATAATGGCGCTAAGCATATCAAGGAATGTTTGGAAAGCATACTTTGCCAATCATTCCAAGGCCTTAATAGGATCATAGTAATAGGTGCTCCCGTGGAATACCCCCCCTTAGTAACAACCATAATTCCTGCACAACTTGTTTCAGGAATCAATCCTCCGTTTGTTTCCCTACTTATTTTTCATCTGCTGCACCTTGGTCCTCACAGGCTTTTGTGCAGTCATAACTGTAATTGTATGCGCAAATTACTCTTACTTATTTTTATCTTCACATCCTCTTTGGCTTTTGCCCAAAAGTATCATATAGACGGATTCATCCGAGATTCTTTCACCAAAGAGAAGCTTGACTCTGTGAACGTGACGCTCATGAGCATGGATAGCACGGTCGTGGAGACTTTCCGCGGTAAGCCTTACGGTTGGTGGCAGGTGTATCGCGACATCAAGGCCCCGGGCAAATACATCATGAAGTTTGAGCACGACGGTTATTACCCCGCCTACAAGAACGTCGACTTCAAATACACGAAGTACAGGCACACGGGCGACTCGTTTGGCGAGATACTGATGCACAAGATACGCATGAAGAAGGAGGTGACGCTGAAAGAAGTGGTCGTAACGGCAACCAAGCTGAAGATGGTGATGCGCGGCGACACCATCGTCTACGACGCCGATGCCTTCCAATTGAGCTCTGGTTCGATGCTCGACAAGCTGATTCGTCTGCTTCCCGGTGCCCAGCTTGAGCCTGGAGGCGAGATTTACATCAACGGACAAAAAGTGGAAAGTCTGCTCGTAAACGGCGAGGATTTTTTCAACGGCGACCCCAAGGTCGCCTTGGACAACCTACCCCACTACATGGTCGACAAAATCAAGGTGTACCGCAAGATGGATGAGCGACTGATGGTCGCCTCCGACTTGCGGACGCTGCGCAAAGACCAACTGCCCTTGGTGCTCGACGTGGGGCTGAAGAAGGAGTACACCACCTCGTGGGTGGGCAACGCCACGGGGGGTTACGGAACCGACCACCACCATGAGGCACGCATGTTTGCCATGCGCTTCACCCCCAACTCGCACATCGCCATGGTGGGCAACAGCAACGACGTGCGAGGCGACAGCTACTACAGCTCTGATGGCAACTGGCAGGAGCCTTACGGAAACACGGCCGAGGTGACCACCCACGAGGTGAAGGTCGACGGCATGCTGCGAGGACAAGAAGTGGAAACTGTCGGCCCAGCTCTCGCTGAAGGCGCAGAAACGCGATTACCTCAGCAAGACGTCGACCACCATGTTCCTGGGCGACGACGTGTACAGCCGCTACCTCTTTAACAACACCAACAAAAACATCAAGCTGGGCTTCAGCGGCACCAACAGCTACACGCCATCCAAGCAATTCACCCTCGACTTTACGCCCAAGGTCAGCTATTACCATTACGACAACCGCTACACAAGCACATCGGCCGACTTCAACCGCCAGCTGACTGAGCGCTACATGGGCGAGGCTCTCGACAGCCTATTTGGCGGAAACCTGGAGAGCGAATACCGCAAGATCCTCATCAGCTCACTGAAGAACCAATATTACGGCAAGGGCAACGAGCTGACCACGGAAGGCGTAGTAACCTCATCCTACAGGATCAGGGACGACCGGTTGAGCTGGTCGCTGTCGGGCTACTACAACAACAAGAAAAACCGCAGCCTGAACAACTACGAGCGGGTGGAGAGCGCCAACGACATGGCGCGTTTCTCCGACATGCCCCAACGCAACTACCGCTATGAGGGAAATATTGGATACGATTATTCACTTGACTTTCCTGCATTAAGACTGTACATCTCTCCACAATACGGCTTCAAACAGTCGTATGCCTCCGACAGCCGCTGGCACCACATCCTTGACGGGAGTGAGGCATCGGCATGGGGACTTGACCAGTTGTACTCCAACCGCGACTCCATCTCACGGTACATCGACTATTCCAACAGCTACCGCTCACAAACATGGAACAAGACCAACACCATGGGGCTTGACTTTTCCTTCTATTTCAAACGCGAAGACTACAAGAATATCACACTTGACCCTTCCATACAGTTTCGCAACGTGTATGACCGCATCAGCTATACGCGCGCCCAGACAGACACTACCATCCGCAGGTCGCGTTGGCTGATGGAGCCATCGGTAGCCTTGCGCATCGACGCCAACACGGGAAATGATTTAGAATACCACTGGCGCCTCAACTACAAGTTGCAACACCAACTCCCATCGCTGCTTTATGCCGTGAACTACCGCGACGACGCAACACCGCTGCTCGTGCGCGAGAGCGGCTACAACCTGCCCAACACGCACCAGCACACGGCGTCATTCAGCTACGAGCGCAAGATGATCAAGACGCAGCACTTCTTCAACACGTCGCTCACCTACAGGCTGTGGCAGAACATGCTGTGCCAGTCGATGCGCTACGACATGAGCACGGGTGTAACGACCTATCGTCCCGATGTCATTGCCGGAAACTGGGAACTGAGCGGACAGGCGCGCTACCAAATGCCACTCGACAAGAAGCGCAAGGCATGGAAGCTGAC
>OGIM01000484.1_pt1 | contig 13124 bp, 8 predicted proteins | sample 1571801 | NCBI WGS metagenome assembly OGIM01 (sample SAMEA2582106, study PRJEB24529) | metagenome | biome: Human gut stool | place: China | collected 2011
GCTTGACAATCCGCCAGCCGAAATCGAGATCGGCGAGCTGCCTTTCCGTCGGCCGCTTCTCCGTCACGCACATATCCGCCGTCACGGGACGTGTTTCGAGGTCGAGGTCCTGCACCAGCAATCCTCCCGTCACACTCACCAACTGGCGCTGCTTCGCATCGCTCTTCTCCATCGGAACTTCGAGCAGACGCAGATTCTTCTTCGTCGAGAGCACTTCGAGGGCTTCGGGCGTAAACGAAGGGGCCATGATGATCTCCAGAAAAATCGGCTTCATCAATTCGGCCGCCTCACGGGTCACAGGTCGGTTCAGGGCGACGATACCGCCGAAAATCGACACCTTGTCGGCCTCGTAAGCCTTCGTCCAGGCATCCGCCGCATCCCGCCCCACCGCAGCACCGCAGGGATTCATATGTTTGAGTCCCACGCAGAACGGCTCATCGAACTCCCGCACGATCGCAAGGGCTGCGTTGGCATCCTGTATGTTATTGTAGGACATCTCCTTGCCATTAAGTTGCCGGGCATAGGCCAGCGAATAGGGCACCCGTTCGCCGCTGCGGTAGAACTTGGCCTGCTGGTGCGGATTCTCGCCGTAGCGGAGCGGCTGAACCAGATCGAACTCCAGGAACAACTTCTCGTCGAGCCCCGCTTTTTCACGCATGTACGTAGCGATCATCGCATCGTACTCGGCGGTATGGGTATATGCCTTGGCCGAGAGCTGCAACCGCAATCGGGGAGTCGTATTGCCGTATCCTCTGATCTCCGCAAGGATCGTGTCATAATCCGCCGGGTCGCACACTACGGTCACGTCCTTGTAGTTCTTGGCCGCACTGCGCAACATCGAAGGTCCGCCGATGTCGATATTCTCGATCGCCTCGTCCATCGTCACCCCTTCGCGGGCGATCGTCTGACGGAAGGGATAGAGATTCACGCACACCATGTCGATGAACTCGATGCCGTTCTCCCGCAACGCTTTCAGGTGGTTCGGATCGTCGCGGCGAGCCAGCAGGCCGCCGTGCACCTTGGGATGGAGCGTCTTGACACGTCCGTCGCAGATCTCCGGGAACCCCGTCACATCGCTGATGTTGATCACCTCCACGCCGCTTTCAGCCAACAGTTTCATCGTACCGCCGGTGGCGATCACCTGCCAGCCGAGCTCTCGAAGTCCGCGCGCGAACTCCACCACGCCGGTCTTATCGCTCACACTGATTAATGCTCTCATATTGCTAATTTATATAGGCAATCATATCTTTCAATATACCATTTCCGACGATCTCAACACCGAATCCGAGAGTCGCTTATTCGCGGTCCAATGACCGCATTTACCACTCCGCCTTCCCCTAATCCTTTCTCGAAAGGGACTCGGGTCGCTGCATTTCCAAAGAGGTACACTAAAGGATATGATCGCGTTAATATATACGTAGTTTTATCGTTTTCGACTCGCGGTCGCCGTTATTCACGGTATCCGACGATGTGTTTCCAGGTCCGAATCCGCACTAAACCGCGACGTTCCCGCGATCCTATTGCTCCGCAACCAACTTTGCCACCGTTTCCACATACAGCGGATGTTCGACGGCATGCACCCGGGCTTCCAGCTCTTCCGGATCGCTCCCCAGATACTCGAAAGCCCGCTGGGCGATGATCCGGCCCCCGTCGAGCTCTCCGTTCACATAGTGGATCGTCACGCCGAAGACCTTGACGCCGTAAGCAAAGGCATCGGCAATGGCATGCGCCCCCTTGAACGCAGGCAACAGCGAGGGATGAATATTGACGATCCGGTCGCGGTACGCCTCCAGCACCACATCGGAAAGGATGCGCATATACCCCGCCAGACAGATCAGCTCGACCCTTTCGGCCCGAAGCCTGCGGACGATCTCCCGTTCGTAGTCGGCTTTCGAAGGGTACTCTTTGGGGTTGAACGTAAAAGTCGGAATACCGTAACGGGCAGCCCGCTCGTTCACGAAAGCCCCCGGCTTGTCGCAGACCATGAGGGCGATGCGGGCCGCAATGCGCCCATCGGCACAAGCCGCAGCCAATGCTTCGAAGTTGGAGCCGTTTCCGCTGGCGAATACTGCGATCGTCTTCATCGCCCTATCGGATTTCCACGCCCGGCCGATCACCGAAGCTTTCTCGCCCTGTTTCTCCAAAATGGCAATCACTTCGGAAGCCTCATCCTGCGAAACCGCGATCACCATACCGATACCCATGTTGAAGATATTGAACATCTCGCGGTGAGCGATCTTGCCGTATTTCTCCAACAGGCGGAACACGGGCAGGATCTCCCACGTCCCCTCCTCGATGGCGATGCCCTGCCCCTCGTGCAGGATGCGGGGGATGTTCTCGTCGAAACCGCCGCCCGTGATATGACTGATGCCGTGCACGTTACAGGCTCGGATCACTTCGAGCACCTGTTTCACGTAAATTTTGGTCGGCGTCAGGAGCACCTCGCCCAACACACGGCCGTCCAATTCGGGATAAGCCTTGCGAAGATCCAGTCCTGCATCGGCAACCACCTTACGCACAAGGCTGAAACCGTTCGAATGGACACCGCTCGACGCGATACCCACCAACACGTCGCCCACACGCACCTTCGTACCGTCGATCAGGCGCGACTTCTCGACCACGCCGCACGTGAAGCCCGCAATATCGTACTCGCCGCCGGCATACATGCCCGGCATCTCGGCCGTTTCGCCGCCGATGAGTGCACAGCCGGCCTGACGGCAGCCTTCGGCCACACCCGCCACGATCGCTTCGATCTTCGCAGGCTCGTTGTGCCCCACGGCTACATAATCCAGGAAGAAGAGCGGCTCGGCCCCCTGCGCCAGCACGTCGTTCACGCACATAGCCACGGCGTCGATGCCGATCGTGTCGTGCTTATCCATCTCGAAAGCCAGCTTGAGCTTGGTTCCCACGCCGTCGGTACCGCTCACGAGCACCGGCTCCTTGACATTAAGCGCCGAGAGATCGAACATTCCGCCGAAGGCGCCGATGTTACCCATCACGCCCAACCGCGAGGTCGAAGCCACGTGTTTCTTGATGCGGCGCACCACTTCGTATCCGGCCTCGAGGTTCACACCGGCCTTTTCATAACTTTCCGCCATAACAATAGTTGGTTTTAGCTGTTTCCTGAATATTTCCACCCGATGTTTTCGAAATACGCATGCAGGACAGGTTCTTCCCTGACACCGCAGATCGAAAACGAAGCGGTTTGTTTAACATTTTTCTTTTTTGTTCGCCTCCTCGATCGTCCCGTAAAGCGACGTCGGATAATTGCCCGTGAAGCAGGCCATGCACAACTCGCAGCGATTGCCCGCCTTCAGCAAGGCATCGGGCGAGAGGTAAGCCAGCGAATCGGCTCCGATATACTCGCACGCCTCCGGAACCGACATGCGGGCGCACAGCAGCTCCTCGTACGTCGAAGTATCAACACCGTAAAAACAGGGATTCTTGAACGGAGGGCTGGCGATGCGGACATGAACTTCCGTGGCCCCCGCCTCACGCAACAGACGCACAATGCGCCGGGAGGTGGTACCGCGCACGATCGAATCGTCAATCAGCACCACACGCTGCCCCGAAACGATACCGCTCACCGACGAAAGTTTCATCCGCACGCCCTTCTCACGCATCGACTGCGACGGCTGGATGAAGGTGCGGCCGATGTATTTGTTCTTGATAAGTCCCATCTCGTAGGGAAGACCGCTCGCTTCGGCGTATCCCATGGCAGCGCTCAAACTCGAATCGGGCACTCCGACCACGATGTCCGCGTCTGCCGGCGCCTCCTTGTAGAGCAAGCGTCCCGACTCCTTGCGGAAGGCGTGCACGTTACGGCCCTCGATGTCGCTGTCCGGGCGGGCGAAATAGATATACTCCATCGCACACATCATATGGCGCTTGAACATCGAATAGTCGCTGCTGCGGATGCCGTGCCGATCGATCGTAACGATCTCGCCGGGCTCTACGTCACGCACGAATTCGGCACCCACCACCTCGAAAGCACAGGTTTCGCTGCTGACGACATAGCCGTCTCCCAACTTGCCGATCGAAAGGGGCCGCAGACCGTGTTTGTCACGGCAGGCATAGATGCGGTTAGCCGTCATCACCAGAAACGCGAACGCTCCTTCGAGCATATTGAGCGCCTCGATGATCGAATAGATACGGGGCCGGTTGTGGTTGCGTACCTCCTTTTTGATAAGATGGGCGAACACTTCGCTGTCCGAAGTGGACTGGAAAAGACTGCCCTTGTTCTCCAGGTAGTTGCGCAGCAGATCCGCATTGACGATATTCCCGTTGTGGGCCAATGCGAAATCACCCGTGTTATGATGGAACAGAAAAGGCTGTATATTCTCCGTCCCGCCGCCACCGGCCGTCGAATAACGGACATGACCGATGGCCATATCGCCCGCAAGGTTTGCCAGCTTGGCTTCGTTGAACACCTCCGTAACAAGTCCTTCGCCCCGAACACGCCGCATCGCCCCTTCCTTCGAAACGCTTACGATACCGCACCCTTCCTGCCCGCGATGTTGCAGGGAATGAAGGCCGTAGTAGGTCAGGTTAGCTGCGTCGGGCACTCCCACGACGCCGAAAACGCCGCACTCCTCGTGCAGCTCCCGGTCGCAGATCGGCTGCATTATGCTCTCTTTGTGCATCGGAACTTATTTGATTACTTTTTCCAGACGGGCCAGGATCTCCTCGTAAGCCTCGCGCACCTTACCCAAGTCACGACGGAAGCGATCCTTGTCGAGCTTCTCGTTGGTAGCCATATCCCACAGCCGGCAGGTATCGGGCGACACCTCGTCCGCCAGAACGATCTCGCCGTCCGACGTGCGGCCGAACTCGATCTTGAAGTCGATCAGGTTGATATTCATCTTGGCGAAAAGCTCCTTGAGCACCTCGTTGATCCGGGCGGTCATGGCATAAATCTGTTTCAACTCGTCATAGGTTACGACACCCAGCGCCACCGCATGATGATCGTTGATCAGCGGATCGCCCAGCTCGTCGTTCTTGTAACAGATGTCGAAAATCACGTTCGAAGGCTTCGTTCCCTCCTCGATACCCAGACGCTGGGCCATCGAGCCGGCGATGACGTTGCGGACGATCACCTCCAGCGGAATGATCCGCACACGGCGGCACAACTGGTCGCGGTCGTTCAGGGTCTTCACGTAGTGAGTCTTGATCCCCTGCTTGTTGAGATATTCGAAGATCAGGGTCGAGATCCGGTTGTTCAGCACGCCCTTGTTCTCGATCGTGGCCTTTTTGATGTTGTTGAACGCCGTCGCCGCATCCTTGTAGTGAATCAGGATCATATCCGGATCGTCCGTCAGGAAAACCTGTTTGGCCTTACCCTCGTAAAGCATTTCGCCTTGTTGCATAGTGGTTGGTATTTTATAATTGTTATTTTGTTTTCCGGAAATAGTTCACCGCATTCGTGAAGATGTCCTGCACCTTCTCTCCGGCGATGTTCTTAAAGAGGTTCTCCCCGTAACGCTCCGTATGGCCCATCTTACCGAGTATCTGCCCGTCGCGGCTCACGATACCCTCGATCGCATAGTACGATCCGTTGGGATTGTACGGGGTTTCGGCCGTCACGCGGCCTTCGGCATCGACATACTGGAACGCCACCTGCCCGTTCTCGAACAGCTCGCGGGCCAGAGGCTCGTTCACGACGAACTTGCCCTCGCCGTGGCTCACGGCGATCGAATGGATATCGCCCACCGAGAAACTCGACAGCCACGGGGAGTTGGTCGTCGCCACGCGGGTCGAAACAATCTGCGACACATGACGGTTGATGTCGTTGCGGAAGAGCGTCGGCGACTCTTTGGTCACCAGGCCCAGCCGTCCGTAGGGCAGCAGGCCCGACTTGACCAGCGCCTGGAAGCCGTTGCAGATGCCCAGAATCAGGCCGCCCCGGTCGAGCAGACGATGTATTTCCTCCGAAATATCCTTGTTGTTCAGCACATTGGCAATGAATTTACCGCTGCCGTCCGGCTCGTCGCCCGCCGAGAAGCCGCCGCAGAGCACGAAGATATGGCACGCAGCGATCGCCTCCTTCATCCGGCGGATCGAATCGAAAATAGCCTCCGCCGTCAGGTTGCAGAACACCTCGCTGCGCACTTCGGCACCCGCCCGGCGGAAGGCCTTCGCGGTGTCGTAGTCGCAGTTGCTGCCCGGGAATACGGGGATGAAAACCACCGGACGCTCGACCGCCTCGCCCGGATAGGTGAAGCTGCGGAGAGCCGGCATCGCCTCCATGACCGGCGCATGGTTGATTCCCTTATCGGGATAAACCGTCGCAAAGCGTTCGGTATTGGCCCGGTAAAGCTCTTCGAGCGGCATTTTTTCGCCGTTGATCGTGAGCGATTCCTCCGCCTCGGTATGTCCCAGCAACTCGGCGGCCGGGAAATCGAGCGGCTCGGTGCTCTCCACCACGATCGAACCGTAAGAGTTGTCGAACAACGTCGCTTCATCCACCTCGACATCGGCACCGATGCCGTTGCCGAAAGACATCTTGGCCAGCGCTTCCGCCACACCGCCGAAGCCGACGGCATAGCCCGAAACGATCTTGCCGGACTCGATAGCCGAACTTACGAAATCGAAATTCCGCTTCAACGCCCCGGTATCGGGCATATGGTTTTCGAGCGGGGTATGACGCACTAGGTAAATCGAATGGCCCGCCTTCTTGAAATCGGTCGAGATGACGCGTCCGGCATCGACAGTCGTAATACCGAAGGCCATCAGCATAGGCGGGACGTTGATCTGCTCGAAGGTACCGCTCATCGAGTCCTTGCCGCCGATCGAGGGCAGGCCCAGTTCGACCTGCATCTTCAGCGCACCGAGCAGCGCGCCGAGCGGCTTGCCCCACGACTCGGGATTCCGGGTCATACGCTCGAAATACTCCTGATAGGAATAGCGCATCTTATCGTAGCGGGCACCCGCCGCCACGACTTTGGCCGCAGCGTCCACGACGGCATAGGCCGCACCGTGGTAGGGACTCCACGACGCCAGGAAAGGGTTGTAGCCGAAGGCCATAATGCTGGCCGTATCGGTATATCCGTCCGTCGGCAACTTCTGCACCGACACTTGTGTTTCCGAACGTTGCGTACGACCGCCGAAAGGCAGCAGCACGGTCGAAGCGCCGATCGTAGAATCGAACATCTCGATCAGCCCCTTCTGCGAGAGGACATTGTCGTCCGCCAGGTTCGCAAGCATCTTTTCGCGCAGCGTACCGCCCTTCACCTCGCGGCGGAAAGGATCGCGTTCCTCGACCGCACCGATCGCGGCCCGGGCATAGTGCTTGGCCCCTGCGCTGTCGATGAATTCGCGCGAAAGATCGACCACTAATTTGCCCTTGTTGTACATCCGCATACGGCGCGAGTCCGTCACGTCCGCCACATGGGTCACTTCGATATTCTCCTCGGCGCAGTAGCGCTTGAACTCCTCTTCGGCACTCGCTTCGATCACAACGGCCATACGCTCCTGCGACTCGCTGATCGCCAGCTCCGTCGCATTCAGACCGCTGTACTTGGTCGGCACGCGGTCGAGGTAAATATCCAGGCCGTCGGTCAGCTCGCCGATAGCTACGCTCACGCCGCCCGCACCGAAATCGTTCGACTTCTTGATCAGGCGCGTCACTTCCGGACGGCGGAACAACCGCTCCAGCTTGCGCTCTTCGGGGGCGTTGCCCTTCTGCACCTCACTGCCGCACATTTCGAGCGACTTGTCGGTATGCTCTTTCGACGAACCCGTCGCACCGCCGACACCGTCGCGGCCCGTGCGGCCGCCGAGCAGCAGGACCACATCGCCCGGCACGGGGGACTCCCGGCGCACGTTTTCGGCTTTCACGGCACCGACCACAGCACCGACCTCCAGACGTTTGGCCACATAGTCGGGATGATACACCTCGCGGACGTGGGTCGTGGCCAGTCCGATCTGATTGCCGTAGCTCGAATAACCGGCAGCGGCCTTGAGGCTGATGACGCGCTGGGGCAATTTGCCGGGCAGCGTTTCGCTTACGGGTTGATAGATATTTCCCGCACCCGTCACACGCATCGCCTGATAGACGTAGCTGCGACCCGACAACGGATCGCGGATGGCACCGCCCAGGCAGGTCGAAGCTCCGCCGAAAGGTTCGATCTCGGTCGGGTGGTTATGGGTTTCGTTCTTGAATTGCAGGAGCCATTTCTCGGTCCGGTCATCGACGTCCACATCGACGAAAACGCTGCATGCGTTGTTCTCCTCGCTCACCTCCAGGTCGTCGAGCAGTCCCTTGCTGCGCAGGTAACGGGCACCGATCGTCGCCAGGTCCATCAGGCAGATGCTCTTGCCCTCGCGCCCCAGTTCGCGGCGGATTTTCAGGTAAAGCGCCAGCGTGCCTTCGATCTCGTCTTTCACGAACGACTCCTCGACCGTAATGTTCTCCAGCTCGGTCGTGAAGGTCGTATGACGGCAATGGTCGCTCCAGTACGTATCGAGAATCCGCAGCTCTGTTTCGAACGGATCGCGGCCTTCGTTCCGGAAATATTTGACCACTTCGCGCAGGTCGTCGGCATTCATCGCCAGACCGTTCTTCTTGCAGTAGGCATCGAGTTCCGCATCTTCCATCTCCCGGAACCCGTCCAATACCGGCACCGGTTTCACGGGGGCGCTTTCCAAATCGTCCAGGACCCGCAAATCCTTCTCGCGCGACTCCACGGCATTGATATAATAGCGACGAATACGCTCCATCGTCTCCTTGGGAAGTTTCGAAGGGAAGATCAGCAGCTTCGAACTCTTGATCTTCACCTCGGCCGAAGGATCGATCAACCGCACGCAGTCCACGGCCGAAGCCGCTCGCTGGTCGAACTGTCCGGGCAGGCACTCCACAGCCAGAAAGCTGTTGCCGCCCAGATCGCACGAATCCGTCACGGCATCGGTAACCACCTCGCCGAAGACCCTGTAACGGCTCTTCTCCAGCAATTCGTCCGAAAAACCGAACAGGTCGTACACGTTCAGCAGCCGCAGGCCGTCGAGCGAAAGATTCAGGTTGGCATTCAGGTCGCGGAGCAGGCTCTCGGCCTCGACCCGGAATTCGGGGTATTTCTCAACGAAAATACGGTAACTCTTCATTATCTTATTTTTGACTTTATTTCACAAATCTGTCGGCCCACTTGGCGGCATACTCCTCGCCGGTCACACCGACGAAAGTCACGTGTCCCATCTTGCGCTTGGGCTTGGAAACGGTCTTGCCGTAAATATGGACATACACACCGGGGCGATTCTCCCGGGCAAGCGCCTCGGCCCGCTCCAGATCCTGTCCCAGGATGTTTTTCATCACGGTAGGGGCCTTCAGCTGCGGCTCTTCGAGGGGCATATCGAGCAGGTAACGGCACAGCTCCCGGAACTGATTGGTCGTCGAACCCTCGATGGTCCAGTGTCCGCTGTTGTGCGGGCGCGGCGCCATTTCGTTGAAATAGACCTCGTCTCCCTTCACGAAATATTCGATAGCCAGAATCCCCCGGTAACCGCAGTCGCGCATGAAACGCTTGCTCTGGGACACCATCCGCTCCCGCACCTGGTCCGGCATCTCCGCCGGCACGATGCACAGATCCAGAATACCGTCCTTGTGGATATTCCGCCCTACCGGGAAGCAGATCACGCGCTCTCCGTCCGACACCAGCACCACGCTGGCCTCGAAATCGAACGGGACGAACTCCTCCAGAATGCAGGGCACCGCGAGCAGTTCGCGGGCTTTCGCAAGGTCGGCCTCGCCGCGAAGCACCGCCTGACCGTGTCCGTCGTAGCCCAGCGTACGGGTCTTGAGCACGCACGGATAACCGATTCGCGCAATGGCCCGATGCAGCGACTCCTCGTCATCGACAGCCATGAAAGCGGGCGTCTTCAATCCATGATCGCAGGCATTGCTCTTCTCCCGCAGGCGATCCTGCGAGTCGAACAGAGGCCTGAACCCTTGTTTGATATTGTATTTTTGCTCGAGAGCCACCAGCAGATCGCCCGGCACGTTCTCGAACTCGTAGGTCACCACGTCGCTGCGGCGGCAAAGCTCTTCGAGCGCCGCCGGATCGTCGAACCGGCCCACGATCCGCTCGTCGCTGATCTTAAACGCCGGAGCATCCTCCGCCGGATCGAGGCAGATCGTCCGCGCACCCAGCAGATGCGCCTGCTCGATGATCATCAGCCCCAACTGGCCGCCACCGATAATTCCGATCGTCTTCACCGCACTCATCGGTCTAAAGTTCCGCTTTAAGTACATCCTCAGTCTGTTTCGCACGGAACATCTCCAGACGGGCTGCCAGCGCCTCGTCCTTCAACGCCAGGATCGACACGGCGATCAGGGCCGCATTCTTCGCCCCGTTGATCGCTACGGTCGCAACCGGCACGCCGCCGGGCATCTGCACGATCGAAAGCAGCGAATCCAGCCCGTTCAGGGCTCGAGATTTGACCGGCACACCGATCACCGGAAGTGCGGTCATACTGGCCACCATGCCGGGCAGGTGCGCAGCGCCTCCGGCTCCGGCGATGATTACCTCCAGTCCGCGCGACTTGGCCGTTTTGGCATACTCCACCAGCAGGTCGGGGGTGCGGTGGGCGCTCACCACCCGCTTCTCGAACTCCACACCGAATTGCGCGAGCGTCGCCGCAGCGTCGGACATAACGTCCCAGTCGCTGGTCGAACCCATGATTACTCCAACTTTCATAGTAAGAAACGTACTAAATCAACCAAAAAAGAGCCGCTACGACAGAATTCGTCATAGCGGCAAGATTATATTGCTGCGGGAAGCCGATTCGTGCCCTCCTGCATAGTTCCGTCGATAAAATCCGATGCAGGAACGACACTGCACGCTCCGACCGCACATCGAGCCGACAGCATCTGCTGTCGCTTTCGCCGGGTATGGTGCATCTGAATCCTTTCCATCGTTTCGGAAGCCGTAGCCGCCGACGGACCTGCGGCCCATCGTCTTTTACTTGCACAAAAGTACGAATAATTTCAACGACAACCTAACAATCCCGACAGTTTTATTTCGACATTGTATCGACAAAATCCGCTACCGGATTTTCGCCTCGCAATAAGCGCAACGGCAGGTGTCTCCCGCTTTGACGAAAAGCGGATCGACATCCTCCGTAGCCGAAATACACCGGGAGTTGGGACATTTCATACTCCGGTCTATGAACATCCCCTCGGCCAGGTCGGGGACTGCGGCGAGCTTCTCGCCTTCGGCCCACTTCAACAATGTATAGATCAAGGCCATACGCACGAATTTGCCGTTCTCGACCTGCCGGAAATAGGCTACCCGGGGATCGTTGTCCACCGCACGCGTGATTTCGTTCACGCGGGGCAGCGGATGCAGCACGATCATATCCGGCTTGGCCGTGCGGAGTTTCGACGGATCCAGCACGAAGCTGTCCTTCACGCGGTTGAACTCCTCCTCGTCGAGGAAACGCTCCTTCTGCACGCGGGTCATATAGAGAATGTCCAACTCGGGCATCACCTCCTCCATCGTCGATACCTCGCGGAATTCCACCCCTTCGGTCTGGGTTTCGATCTCATGAAGCATATACTCGGGCAGCCGCAGCTCGTCGGGGGCGATCAGCACCACCCGAATCCCTTCGTAGCGCGACATCGCCTTGATAAGCGAATGCACCGTGCGGCCGAATTTCAGATCGCCGCAGAAGCCGATCGTCAGGTGATCCAGCCGCCCCTTCTCGCGCTTGATCGTCAGCAGGTCGGTAAGTGTCTGCGTCGGATGGCTGTGGCTGCCGTCCCCGGCATTGATGACCGGGATACCGGCATACTGCGAACCGACCAGCGGCGCCCCCTCCTTGAAATGGCGCATGGCGATGATGTCGGCGAAGCAACGAATCACCCGTACCGTATCGGCGACCGTTTCGCCCTTCGACACCGACGACGAAGCGGCGTCCGAAAAGCCGATGACGCTGCCGCCGAGCTCCAGCATGGCCGAAGTGAAACTCAGCCGCGTGCGGGTCGAAGGCTCGTAGAAGAGCGTCGCAAGTTTTTTGCCCTTGCAGACTTCGCTGTATTTGGCCCGGTTGGCGATGATGTCCTCCGCCAAGGCGATGATCTGCCCGATCTCGGCGACCGACAGATCCGTAGGGTCGATTAAATGGCGCATAGCGGTTTATTTATTGATCCAGCTTTCGTCCGAAGGATTGTCGCGGAAGGCGATCAGGCGCTGCCGATCCTCCGGCTTGATATACCCCTCCTCGGCCGCCACTTCGACCAGCGCGTCGAGATTCGAAAGGCTATGGTTGATTACGTCGGCTGCGGCAAGCCGATCCAGTCCTTTCTTCATGCCGTACGTAAAGATGCTCACTACGCCCAGCACCTCGGCACCGGCCGCACGCAACACCTCGACCACTTCGATGCACGATCCCGCCGTCGAAATCAAGTCTTCGATTACCACGACTTTCTGGCCCTTTTCGAGTTTGCCCTCGATCTGGTTTCCCCGACCGTGATCCTTCGAGCCGCTGCGGACATATCCCATCGGCAGGTCGAGGATCGTCGCGGCGATGGCCGCATGAGCGATGCCTGCCGTCGATGTTCCCATCAGCACCTCGCACGCGGGGAATTTCGCCTTCACCGTTTCCGCAATCGCGGCCTCGACCTTCTTCCGCACCTCGGGGGCGGTCAGAATCAACCGGTTGTCGCAATAAATCGGGCTTTTGATACCGCTCGCCCAGGTAAACGGCTGCTCGGGGCGCAGGAATACCGCACCGATCGAGAGCAGGCCTTTGGCAATTTCTCTTTCCATAACTATTTCTACATTCTTTAGATTGTCATTCCTTTTTCCGCAAAAACGGCTTTCCGCCTATCGCTCGTCGAGGGCCATACGGAGTACGGCCTCCACCTCGTCGGGCATAATACCGCCCTCGTGCACTTTCTTGTCCCCGACGTAAAATGTCGGTACGTAATAGTAGTCGTAACGGTCGGCCACTTCGGGTTCGGCCAGTTCGTCGATCATCCTGATTTCGATGCGGCTGTACGGTTCCTGCCGCTGCAGTTCCTCCAGATAACCCAGCGCCTTCTTGCAGAAGGGGCACCGGGGCTGATAGAAAAGTGTAACCGGTTTCATAACTTTCTTGATTTAGAGTAAAACTTATTTCTTGCCTGTCGC
>OGIM01000498.1_pt1 | contig 12869 bp, 7 predicted proteins | sample 1571801 | NCBI WGS metagenome assembly OGIM01 (sample SAMEA2582106, study PRJEB24529) | metagenome | biome: Human gut stool | place: China | collected 2011
CCATATACTTCTGAGGTTCACGATAATTCTTGTATCTTTCTTGTAATTGTCCCATTATAATAGGTGTACTTTATTTCTATTTTAATTTATTTTCTAGTTTCAGGCTGCAAAGATACAAAAAAAGATTAATAAAACCGCTTTTTTCCTAAGAAAGTTTACTTTTATGCTTTTTTTAGTAGATATTTCTTGCCATTTTAGGGATTTTTATTACTTTTGCAATTTAAAAAACAATTTCTTGACTAAGATATGAAAAAAAAGATAGTTTTCATCATGAACCCGATTTCTGGAACCAGCAGCAAAGCAGCGGTTCCCAGTTTGATAGATTCTACTTTGGACAAGGAGCAGTTCGAGTACGAGATAAAAATGACTGAAAGACCAGGACACGCCTCAGAACTGGCAGCCGAAGCCAGAGACAACCACGCAGACATCGTGGTGGCTGTAGGTGGCGATGGCACTGTGAACGAGGTAGCCCGTTCCCTCGTCCATTCCGACTCAGCATTAGGCATTCTGCCTTGCGGCTCAGGAAACGGCCTGGCGCGCCACCTGCTGTTGCCAATGAACTTGAAGAAGAGCATTGAGATCATCAACGCCTGCGAAATACACGACCTAGACTACGGAGTCATCAACGAATACCCATTCTTCTGCACTTGCGGAATGGGCTTCGACGCCTTTGTCAGTATGAAGTTTGCAGAAAGCGGAAAGCGTGGACCGATCAGCTATGCAGAGAACATCCTGAGAGAAGGCTTAAAATATGAGCCTGAAACATATACTCTGGAGGATGAGACAGGAACAAAACAATATAAAGCGTTTCTCATCTCATGTGCCAACGCTTCCCAATACGGCAACAACGCCTATATTGCCCCACAGGCATCTATGAGCGACGGACTGATGGATGTAGTCATCATGGAACCGTTTGATGTCATCGAAGCTTCACAGGTTAGTTTCGACATGTTCAACAAGACCCTCGACAAAAACTCGAAGATCAAGTCTTTCCGGTGCAAGAAGCTCCACATCACCCGCAGCAAGCCAGGTGTCATCCATTATGATGGCGACCCTGTGATGACCGGCGCCGACATAGATGTGCACATGGAAGAAAAAGGCATCAAGATGATTGTAAATCCGTTTGCAGACAAGAGTGTGCGCAAGCCGAACGTCATCCAATCAGCCTTTGCCGATTTCTTCAACGACATCAATGTTGTACGCGATGACATTCACAAAGACATCCAGCGCCAAAGCAAACGAGTAGGAGCCATCAGCAAGCTCGTACAGAGAAAGCTGAACCTCTAGCCCTTACCAAATATAGAATTCTTCCGTAATTTTCGCATACCACTCTGACCGGTTCCCCTCGGAATCGGTCATTGTTTTTATAGTATTTTCCATTCCATTATACCGATGTTTTGCAAATGACAGAAGATAACGTTTCGGCTGTTTGCGCTCTACAGTCTTAACGCCACACTGCCGGATAAGATAAAAACCTAGCATACAAGCTTCCGACACAACCACCTCAAGAACCTCTGAAGGAACAATCACGGAAAAAACGCCATCATCACTCAGTAGCATTTTTGCACCCCTGAAAAGATCCCTGAAAGGCAAACTATCCGTATGGCGGGCCATCGTACGTTTACTGTCTGGATTTTTTAGACTATTCAAGAAGAAAGGAGGATTGCTTACGATTGCATCAAAAGACTCCTCAGAATGATAGTCCTGCAATCGGCAGCACTCTATTTCGACACGATCGGCAAAAGGACTTGCAGCCACATTCTCAGCAGCCTCCTCACAAGCCTCTCCGTCCATATCAATACCCAGCACCTGCGCCTCAGGGAAGCGCTGCGCCATCATCAGCGAAATGAGTCCGGTACCCGACCCGACATCCAATATGCGTTTACCGCCAGGTGCCCATGCCCCCAGCAGCACACCATCCGTTCCCACTTTCATGATCCTGATGAATCTCAAATTGTTTGAATTTAAATCCAGTCATAGTTTTACTTTTAAAATAGTAACGCAAAAATCAGCATTTTATTACAGTCTTCTTGCTTATATTAATAATAATATCTAATAAAGAGGTGATTTTCGGAAAAAACGATGGGATTCTCGGCAAAAATTACTAACTTTGCACCCTATAAATATATATTCAAGAGAATATACACCCCAAAAAGTGTTTATCAAAATAGAACAGAAATTCATATACACCCCAAAAAGTGTTTATCAAATAGAATATGAACAGAAATTCGAATACACAAATCCAGATGATAGCCGACTTTGAGGGCGATGCATCCGTATTGATACAAGAAAGGGAGGCAGGAATCTATCCTACCCTCTGCACTCGCGACCTGGTGGTTTTTCCATCCGTGCTTACTCCTATCTTGATAGGCAGGGCGGAAAGCAAGGAGCTGGCAAACATGCTGGAGCAAAATCCAGAAACTGTATTCTGCATCTTTTGCCAGAAGCATGCGGACATAGACTCACCTAATCAGGAAGACTTGTACGAAACCGGAACATTTGCCAAGCTGATGAGAGTCATCAACATGCCAAACGAAGAGCACCAGAAGACCATCATCGTGCAGGGTTTAGGCCGATGCAAGCTGAAGAAGATAGTAGATAAGGATCCATTCTATCTTGCAGATGTAAAAAGTCTGCCAGAGACCTGGCCTACCGAAAAGGAAGCCAAGGATCCTATGTTCAAGGCATTGACCCAAACTTTCTTCGAGGAATCTATCAAATTCATTCAGTACAATGAGAACATTCCAAACGAGGCTGTCTATGCGATCAATGAGATTACCAATCGCTTCGTGAAATGCAACTTCATCTGCACCTCCCTGCCTTTTACGGCAGAAGACAAGATCAAGATGCTGGAACAGGAGAAGCTGTCAGAGCGACTGATAGAGGCACTCAAGGCCTTGCACAAGGAGCAGAAACTGCTCTACCTGCAAAATGAAATCAGGAACAAGACTCAGTTTGATCTCGACGAGCAGCAGAAGGAATATTACCTGAAGCAGCAGATCAAGAACATCAAGGAAGAGCTGGGCGAAGGCGAAAGCAGTCCGGAAAAGAAGGAGCTGCTCGAAAAAGCCAAGACCAAGAAATGGAACGAGGCAACCCAGAAGGTTTTCCAGAAAGAGTTAGCTAAACTCGACAACATCCATCCTCAGAGTCCAGACTACCCTATCCAGCTCAACTATCTGCAGACGCTGGTAGATTTGCCTTGGGGCGAATACACCGAGGATGACCTCAGCCTGTCTCATGCCCAGAAGATTCTCAACCAGGACCACTACGGCATGGAGAAAGTAAAGGAACGCATCCTGGAATATCTTGCCGTAAGATCCCTGAAGGGTGGAATGCAGAGTCCGATTCTCTGCCTCTATGGTCCTCCGGGAGTCGGCAAGACCAGTCTGGGCAAGAGCATTGCCAAGGCCATGAAGCGCAAATACGTAAGAATGTCTCTGGGAGGTCTGCACGACGAAGCCGAGATTCGCGGTCACCGCCGCACTTATATCGGAGCCATGCCTGGCCGCATTGTCAAGAACATCCTCAAGGCAGGCAGCAGCAACCCAGTCTTCATCCTCGATGAGATAGACAAGGTTTCAGCCAACAACCACCAGGGTGATCCAGCGTCAGCCTTGCTTGAAGTACTCGACCCAGAGCAGAACAACACCTTCCACGACAATTACCTGGACGTGGATTACGATCTCTCTAAGGTTCTCTTCATCGCAACCGCCAATGACATCAGCTCAATCCCACGTCCTTTGCTCGACCGAATGGAGCTCATCGAAGTAGGCGGCTACATTACGGAGGAGAAGATAGAGATTGCCAAGCGCCACCTGATTCCGAAGGAATTGGAGAATACAGGTCTCGACAAATTCACCCCGAAGGTAAGCTTCAACAAGGCAGCCATCGAGGGCATCATCGAGCACTACACCCGAGAAAGCGGTGTGCGCCAGCTCAAGAAACAGATCAACAAGGGACTGCGCAAGATGGCCTACAAGCTCGCCTATTCCAAGGAATTGGAGAAGCCATCCATCACCGCAGCAGACCTGAAGGAGATTCTCGGCACCGCCCCATTCACCCGCGACATCTATCAGGGCAACGATTATGCAGGAGTAGTAACAGGACTTGCATGGACCTCTGTGGGCGGAGAGATTCTCTTTATCGAAACCTCTCTGAGCAAGGGACGACAGGGCAAGCTTACCCTGACCGGTAACCTGGGAGATGTGATGAAGGAATCGGCTATCATCGCCTTGGAATACATCAAGGCGCATATCGACCTGCTAGGCGTGGATTACCGCATCTTTGAAAACTGGAACATCCATATCCACGTACCCGAAGGTGCAACGCCAAAAGACGGTCCTTCGGCAGGTATTACCATTGCCACCAGTATTGCTTCGGCCATCACCCAGCGCAAGGTTCGCAAGAACATAGCCATGACCGGCGAGATTACCCTTCGCGGCAAGGTGCTCCCAGTGGGAGGCATCAAGGAGAAGATCCTGGCAGCCAAGCGTGCCGGCATTACCGACATCGTGATCTGCAAGGAAAACAAGAAGAACATCCTCGACATTCCAGAAAAGTATCTCAAGGGCGTAGAGTTCCATTATGTAGAAGATGTAGCAGATGTCTGGGAGTTTGCCCTCACCGACGAGAAGGTAAAGCACCCTATCGACTTCACCATTCCTGAAAAAGACAAAAAAGAAAAGAAATGAAATTTGAACTACAAGTAACAGATAAGGCAAGCGATGCTCGCACCGGCATCATCACCACCGACCACGGACAGATCAAGACTCCGATCTTCATGCCTGTGGGAACTGTGGGCAGCGTAAAGGGTGTACATTTCGAAGAATTGCGCCAGCAGGTAAAGGCCCAGATCATCCTGGGAAACACCTACCATCTCTACCTGCGCCCGGGACTCGAAGTCATCAAGGCGGCAGGCGGACTGCATAAGTTCAACGGCTGGGACCGTCCTATCCTCACCGACAGCGGCGGCTTCCAGGTATTCTCGCTTACCGGAATCCGCAAGCTCAGAGAAGAGGGCTGCGAGTTCCGTTCCCACATCGATGGCAGCAAGCATTTCTTCACTCCAGAGAACGTGATGGATACAGAACGCATCATCGGTGCCGACATCATGATGGCTTTCGATGAGTGTCCTCCCGGACAAAGCGACTTCATGTATGCGAAGAAGAGTCTGGAGATGACCCAGCGCTGGCTCGACCGATGCATCAAGCGCTTCGACGAGACCGAACCTCTCTATGGTTATCAGCAGAGCCTCTTCCCTATCGTCCAGGGCTGTACTTTCCCAGAGCTGCGCCGCGAAGCAGCCAAGTACATTGCCGACAAGGGAGCCGACGGAAATGCCATCGGCGGTCTTGCCGTAGGCGAGCCTACCGAGGTGATGTACGAGATGATCGAGGTGGTGAATGAGATTCTGCCAAAGGACAAGCCTCGCTACCTGATGGGCGTAGGAACTCCCCAGAACCTGCTCGAGGCCATCGAGCGCGGTGTTGATATGTTCGACTGCGTAATGCCAACCCGCAACGGCCGCAATGCGATGCTCTTTACCTATAATGGTACGATGAACATGCGCAACAAGAAGTGGGAGATGGATTTCAGTCCAGTGGATCCAGACGGCTGCGACATCGACCAGATTACCACCAAGGCCTACCTGCACCATCTCTTCAAGGCCCAGGAGCTCCTTGCCATGCAGATTGCCAGCATCCACAACCTCTCGTTCTATCTCCGTCTCGTTACAGATGCGCGCCATCATATCGAGCAGGGCGATTTCGTAGAGTGGAAACGCTCTATCATCGATCAGCTCGGCCGTCGAATCTAGCTTGAGCGTTGAGCATTGAACTTTATAGGATGCTCCTATACATATTTTACATTAAATGATGAAAGATTATAAATACATCAGAAAACATCGCAGACTGCTCAAGATGGGCAGAGCCTTCGAATCTCGCTTCGGCTGGCTCATTGCCATCCTGCAGCGCATAGCCCGCATTCTAGGCTGGATCGGGCACAAGCTGCGATTCCTCAGGGTGCTCAGGTATCTCAACCCACTGAGATACATCAAGCGGTTAGACTGGTACATTATCAAGAAGTTCGTAGGCTACTACTTCTTCTCGATTGCACTGATCATCTCCATCTCCATCGTGTTCGACTTCAATGAGAACCTGGCGAAGTTCACGGAGTATCATGCACCGGCCAAGGCCATAATCTTCGATTATTATGCCAACTTCATCCCTTACTTCGCCAACCTCTTCAGTGCGTTGTTCGTGTTTGTGGCGGTCATCCTCTTCACGTCGAAGCTGGCAGGCAACTCTGAAATCATCGCCATTCTGGCATCAGGTGTTTCCTTCAAGCGACTCCTTCGTCCTTACCTCATCACCTGCATCATGCTCTCTGCCTTGAGCTATGTACTCTCTGCCTACGTGATTCCTCACGGCACGGTAGTACGCCAGAACTTTGAGACGATGTACAAGAACAAGAAGAAGAATACTTCTGCCGAAAACGTACAGCTACAGGTAGATAAGGGCGTGATTGCCTATATGCAGCACTACGACAACAACTCGAAGCGAGGTTACGGATTCTGTCTCGACAAGTTCCAGGACAAGAAACTCGTAAGCCACCTTACGGCGATGGAGATTCAGTATGATACGATCTCCGACAGCAAATACCACTGGAAACTGAGCAACTGGAAGGTGCGCCAGCTGAAAGGTATGAAGGAGCACATCACCAGCGGAGCACAGAAGGATACGCTGATTACGATGGAGCCTACCGACCTGGTTTATTCCAAGGGTCAGCAGGAAACCTTCACCAGTCCGGAACTGAAGGAGTATATTTCCAAGCAGATCAACCGCGGTTCGGGCAATGTGGTGCAGTATCAGGTAGAATACCACAAGCGCATCGCCGCCTCGTTTGCCTCCTTCATCCTCACCATCATCGGAGTGTCGCTTTCATCGCGCAAGCGTAAGGGAGGAATGGGCTTATCTTTGGGAATCGGTCTTGCACTGAGCTTCGGCTACATCATGCTGCAAACCGTATCGGCAACTTTTGCCATCCAGGCAAACTTCCCTCCGGCACTTGCAGCCTGGTTGCCAAACATCATCTTCGCCTTCGTTGCCTACTTCTGCTACCGCAAGGCACCGAGGTAATTAAACATTGAAACAAAGAACCTTGACCATTGAATCGGATGAAGCTCCATCCGGCTCAATGGTCAACAAAAGAAAGGAAAAGAATGTATTTCGACGAATTAGATTTGAATGACAACGTGCTCGACGCATTATACGACATGCGCTTCGACACTTGCACCCCTGTACAGGAAAAATGTATCCCTGAGATATTGGAAGGTCACGACGTATTGGGCGTGGCACAGACCGGAACGGGTAAGACAGCAGCCTATCTGCTCCCAGTATTGAGCAAGCTTGATGATGGCGGCTATCCGAAAGACGCCATCAACTGCGTCATCATGTCGCCAACCCGCGAGTTGGCCCAGCAAATAGACCAGGCCATGCAGGGCTTCGGCTACTACCTGCAGGATGTGAGCAGCGTGGCTGTTTATGGCGGCAACGACGGCAACCGCTACGATCAGGAACTGAAGAGCCTCCGCATGGGTGCTGATGTCGTGATTGCTACTCCAGGTCGCCTCATCACCCACATTTCCCTGGGTAATGTAGATTTGAGCAAGGTAAGCTTCTTCATTCTCGATGAGGCCGACCGTATGCTCGACATGGGTTTCTCAGAAGATATCAACACCATCGCTTCCAAGTTGCCAAAGACCTGCCAGACCATCATGTTCTCTGCCACCATGCCTGAGAAAATTGAGGAACTTGCCAAGGCCCTGCTCAAGGATCCTGTAGAGATCAAGCTTGCCGTAAGCAAGCCTGCCGAGAAGATCAAGCAAGAGGCTTACGTTTGTTACGAGACCCAGAAGATGACCATCATCAAAGATATCTTCAAGGCTGGCGATATGAAGCGCGTCATCGTGTTCAGCGGCAGCAAGATGAAGGTGAAGCAGCTGGCTGCTGCCCTTCAGCAGATTGGCATCAACTGCGGTGCAATGCACTCCGACCTGGAGCAGGCAGAGCGCGATGATGTGATGTTCAAGTTCAAGAGCGGTCAGTTCGACGTACTGGTTGCTACGGATATCGTGGCTCGTGGAATCGATATTGATGATATCGAGATGGTCATCAATTATGACGTTCCTCACGATACTGAGGATTATGTTCACCGCATCGGCCGTACAGCCCGTGCCAACCGCGATGGTAGAGCCATCACCTTCGTCAACGAGGAAGACCAGTACTGGTTCCAGCAGATCGAGAAGTTCCTGGAGAAGGTGGTAGAGAAGATGCCTCTGCCGGAAGATTGCGGCGAAGGCCCTGAATACATCAAGCTCAACAAGCCTTCAAAACGCAACAATGGTCGAAAGGGCAAGGGCGGGAAGCAGGGCGGAAACAACCGCAACGGCAACCGCGGCGGCAACAATAACAGCAACGGCGAGGGCGAGGGCAAGACCAAGACCAGCGCCAAGAGCCGCAGACAGAAAGACCGCGACCAGACTTCACACAAGCGCAAGCCAAACAAGCCAAACGAGCGTCAGGAAAAGACTCCTCAGAACAATGGCGAGAATGGTGCACATAAGAATCACGAGAATGGCGCACAGAAGAATGGCGAGTTCAAGAACAATGAACAGAGAAACGCTGAGCAGCACAACGGCGAGCAGAAGAACCGCAATAACAACAAGCGCCGCAACAACAATAAGCAGCGCAACAACGAGGACGGCAACCAGCGCCCGGGCAATGAGAACAATGTTCGTCCAGGCAGCAATGGCCGAGGCAGAGGCGTAGCCCAGAAGAAGCAGGGTGGCGCCCAGCAGAACCAGCAGAAGCGACAGGGCACAGCTCAGCAGAACCAGCAGAAGAAGGGAACTGAGAATTCCGGTCCTCGCAAGTACGCTCCTGTTGTCAATCCACAGAAGAACGATAATCCTGTGAAGAAATTCATCAAGCGTATCTTCGGATTCGGCAAATAATCTCAAGAGAGTGTAATCTCAAGAGAGAATAATCTCCCGAAATGATGTATTCCTGCTTCCAGGCAGGCTTATACATTATTATATATATGAGAAGCCCGATAAGAGAGTTGGACTATCCCAACCTTTTGTCGGGCTTCTCTTTTTTAAACGAACCTGAAAACACGGCTAAAATGGACAGAAACAAAAGACTCCCAGTCACTCCGCTGATGTTCTTCAGCCTCATACTATCACTCAGCATCATCACAGCCAGATACAGCTATGATTACTTCTCCACGCGCTATTGGCTCATTGCAGCCATCATTGCCATAGCCTTAGCCGGCTGCTGCTATGTACTCAATGAAAACCGTCAGCTTTTCCGGCTCTTCTTCAGAAAAATCAAGCAGCTGGTCCTTCTTCAGAGCTTCCTTCTGTCGCTCTGCCTGTTCTGTCTGGGCGGTTTCATCACCTCCCATCATATCGATAAGACGAAAGCACCTGGCAGCATCATGACCTACCAGTCACTCTCCCCCATCGACCGCACCATCCTGGCAAGCCGTTCCTTCCGCCAGCAGCTGGAACAGCAGCTGCATACTTATCATATCGAAGGACAGGATTTCGCCGTGATTTCTGCGATGGCGATGGGCGATAAGGGTTCACTCGACCGGGAAACCAAGGAGAGTTTTTCCATCTCCGGCACAAGTCATATACTGGCAGTTAGCGGCTTGCACATAGGCATTATCTTCCAGCTCTTCGTGATTCTTCTGGGCGGAAAGCGCCGTTCCAGACCCACCATTGCCTTGTCCCTCGTTGCCGTATGGGCGTATGTCGTCTTTATCGGCTTTCCCCCTAGTGCCGTCAGATCAGCCTCCATGCTCAGCATCTACAGTTTCTGCCTGCTAGCCCTGCGCCCCGACCTTTCGCTCAACACCCTGGCGCTAGCCTATGTCATCATGCTGTTTCTGAATCCCTTCCATCTTTTCGACATCAGTTTCCAGATGTCCTTTCTTGCCGTGGCTTCCATCCTCATGTTCTATCCCCCACTCTTCGGCCTGCTCAAATCCCACGGCAAGATCATCCGTTGCCTCTGGGGATTATTCAGCGTATCCCTGGCGGCACAGATAGGCACGCTTCCGCTCATCGTCTATTATTTCGGCAGAATATCCTGCTACTCCCTGCTCACCAGCTTCATCGCCATCCCGGCAGCCACCCTCATCCTCTATCTTTGTGCCCTACTCCTGCTGCTTTCTCCCCTTACCTACATTTCCAGCCTTGCCTCCGTCGGCATCTGGCTGATGCAACATATAGCAGCAGTACTTGCCAGCATTACCCAAGCCACCCATACCGCCTTCCGGCTTACCTGTCTGTTGCCGGGCGCCAGTATAGACCATCTCCATCTGTCGCTCCTTCAGTTGATGCTTCTCTATCTGGCAGTCGTATCCGGCTACCTGTTCCTTGCCAAATGGAACCAGATAAGGGAAAAAATCTACAAGATTCGCCATTCTCATGCATTACCTTTCTAATCATTTGCCCATCACAAAAATAATGTGTATCTTTGCAGTATGAATTACGATAGAATCAAACAGCAGGCAGGTCATCTTCCTGCCTTCCAGATAGCCGACGCCATCAACAGCACCCTGAAGGAGTCGGCAAACCTTGTTGTTACCGCTCCGCCGGGAGCAGGAAAATCCACCATACTCCCACTCACCCTCCTCGGAGCCACCCCACAGGGAAAGATTCTGATGCTGGAACCACGCCGTCTTGCTGCCCGTCAGATAGCTGAACGAATGGCAAGCATCCTGGGCGAACCCGTGGGCAAGACCGTGGGTTACCGGGTACGCTTCGAGAACAAGGTTTCTTCAGAAACCCGCATCGAGGTGCTCACCGAGGGAATCCTTACCCGGATGCTCATCCACGATGCCACGCTCGAAGGAGTGAGCGCCGTCATCTTCGATGAGTTTCACGAGCGAAGCATCAACTCCGACCTGGCACTTGCCCTCACCCGACAGGCCCAGGAAATCATCCGACCAGATTTGAAGATCATCATCATGTCGGCAACCATCGATGCTTCTGCCATCTGCGAGGCTCTTCGGGCGCCATTGATAGAGAGCGAAGGACGGATGTTCCCTGTAGAGACCGTTTATTCTGAGACCGATATGGCGCGATACGATATATATAAAGAGGTGGCAGCTACCATCCTCAAGGCTGCAGATAGATACGAGGGAGATATTCTGGCTTTCCTTCCTGGACAGTCGGAGATTCTGAAATGCAAGGAGATTTTGGACGCAAGCCTCAGCAGGGCAGCAGCTTCATCATCTGCATCAGCTTCATTATCTGCTGCTTCATCATCTGCTGCAGAACTTTCCGTTCCGCAGGTTTATCCGCTCTACGGCAATCTTCCACCCGAGAAGCAGCGCCTCGCCATAGCCCCTTCGAAAGAGGGAGAAAGGAAAATTGTGCTCGCCACACCTATCGCAGAAACCTCACTTACCATCGAAGGTGTGAGGATCGTGGTGGATTCCGGACTCTGCAGAAAACTGGTTTACAACGCCCGCACGGGATTGAGCCACCTGGAAACCGTAACCATCAGCAAGGACATGGCAACCCAGAGAAGAGGACGAGCCGGACGTGTGGCAGAAGGAATCTGCTACCGGTTGTGGACTCAGACCTCGGAACATCTGATGGAAGACCAGCGCCGACCGGAAATAGAGGAAGCCGACCTTACGTCGATGGTGCTAGATATTGCAGCCTTTGGCGAGAACAATCCCCAGTCGCTGCTCTGGCTTACTCCACCATCAAGCAGTAACCTACTCAATGCCAAGGAATTGCTTCTATCACTTGAAGCGATAGAACCGGATGGCAGCATCACCCCATTGGGCAGGAAGATGGCAACATTGCCTTGTCATCCGCGCATCGCCAAGATGATGATGAGTTCAGAATCTTCTGCACTCAAAGCTCTAGCCTGCGACGTTGCCGCCCTGCTGGAAGAGAAAGACCCGATGAGCGACGCAGAGGATTCGGATATGGCGCTGCGCCTCTCCATCCTCCGTTCGCAGCGACAGAAAAACAGTCTGGGCAGATGGGCTCGCATCGCCCAGATAGCCCAGGAATACCGAAGGATGCTCAAGGTGAAGGAAGACAATGAGCCGGTGGATGCAGAGGAGGTGGGCAGACTGATTGCCCTAGCCTATCCTGAGCGCATCGCCATGGATATCGATAATATCGGACATTTCAGAATGTCGAACGGCAAGACAATCTTCATCGATTCAAGCGATACAATGTCGGCGCAGCAATGGCTCGCCATCGCCTCGCTCAATGTATCTGCTCAGCCGTCGGGCACGAATGCTTCCACCCCGCTTCCATCTTCAGGAAAGGCAGGCAGGGTGTTTCTCTCGGCTCCCGTTAACATCAACGACCTCCCTACCCACGAGTTCGACAACATCTCGTGGGACAGTAAGGCGGGAATAATCAGGATGCAGCGAGAGCGACGCATCGGAACCCTGGTGGTAGATAGCAAACCGCTCCAGGATGCCGACAAACAGCAGATTATCCATATTCTCTGCATCGCCATCCGGAAGGAAGGACTCAGCATGCTGGATTGGAACGAAGACGTTCAGCGGTTGCAGCGGAGGGTGGCGCAGGTAAGAGCGTGGCACCCTGAAATGGAGTTGCCCGATCTGTCCACAGCGCACCTGATGGAGACAGCAGGCGAATGGTTGCCCTTCTATCTGGAACAGGGCGGAAAGCTCAAGACGAGCACCGCCGAACTCAGGAAGCTCAATCTCCAGGAAATACTCTGGGCACAGATTCCATACGAGCAGCAGCAGGAAATAGACCGCCTCGCACCCACCCACATCGTGGTTCCATCGGGCAGTCA
>OGIM01000505.1_pt1 | contig 12771 bp, 9 predicted proteins | sample 1571801 | NCBI WGS metagenome assembly OGIM01 (sample SAMEA2582106, study PRJEB24529) | metagenome | biome: Human gut stool | place: China | collected 2011
ACCGGACTCGCCCGGTAAAATTAGGACCGAAAAACGGGAATCGACGATCGCGGTTCCCGTTTCCCCGGTATTTCTGAAAATTACTGTGCCTGAATCGCACCCGCTTCCGGGAAAGGCTTGAAGCCCTCTCCGTAGGTATCGTAGGCATCCGTAACCACGAAGAATGCTTTCGGGTCGATCTCCTGTACCTTACGCTGTACCGCATGCACCTCCTTGCGATCGACCACCAGGAAAATCATATCCTTTTCCTCCTCGGAGTACATACCCCGTGCCTTGATAAAAGTAGCGCTGCGTTCCAGATCCTCCAGAATGAATGTCCGGAGTTTTTCGTTTTCATCGCTGATGATGAACAGCAACTTGTCGTACGACGCACCGTCGATCACCCGGGCTACGACCCGCGAACAGATGAAGATCGTAATGAGCGAATAGAGTGTCAGCACCCAGCCCGAACCCGAACTATCGCCCGTACCAAGACCGAAACCGATCACCACCAAGCCAGAAAGGATCACCACGCAATCCGCCAGGAAGATACCCGTGGAAAACTTGATGCCCGCATACTTCTGAAGCAACATGGCGATAATGTCCGTACCGCCCGTGGTAGCCTGTGTCCGCACGACCATACCCTGCCCCACGCCGATAACGACCGCACCGATGATACAGGTCAGCAACAGATCGTTCGACAAGTTGAGCGAACCGCCCAGCAATAGCGCCGGATCGAGATTGATACCGTCGGCCGTAAATGCCGCATCGGAATAGACCAACCGCGTCAGGATATTCATAAAACCGGGCGTGAACAGCGCAGCCACCACCGTCCGGGCGCCGAACTGTCCGCCGAAAACCAATACGGCGGTAATCATCAGCGGCACGTCGAACATATAGCCGAAAGTACCGACCTGGATCGACGGGAAAATATTATGCAATACGATGCCGGCGCCATAGACTCCGCCCGGAACGAAATTGTAAGGATTGATAAAAAAAACGAAACCGGATCCCATGATCGCACAACCGACAAACAACTGAATCCAGGAACGCCACCAGGCCCAAGACCCCATCGGCTCCAATAAAGCTTTCGTATTGATCATAAAATTAACTATTTTAGAGCGGTTAATAATTGATTTAATTTTGCAAATATACGAAAAACTCCCGGATTTCCCGTTCGCTTCGGACTATTTTCCCCAAAAGCCGCAGTATTTAAATTTTTTTCGTTTATATTTGCATATACAATCCTGACAAATAAAGGGCATGATACTGACTTACTATTGCATTATCACGATGATAATCATCGCCTACCTGCTCGGCTCGATCCCCAGCGCCGTATGGATAGGCAAAAAATATTACGGCATCGACATCCGGGAACACGGCAGCAAAAACGCCGGTACGACCAACATGCTGCGGGTACTGGGACGCCGAGCAGCCCTGCCGGTCTTTCTGCTGGATTTCCTCAAGGGATTCGTCGCGGTCACATTGACCGAGATCCTCAAATACGACGCCTACATCAACGATATGTGGCTGATAAATATCAAGATCATCGCCGTATTCGCCGCCGTGCTCGGACACATCTTCCCCATTTTCGCGGGATTCCGGGGCGGCAAGGGCGTGGCGACCCTGGTAGGGGCGATTACGGGTATTTATCCGCCGGTAGTACTGCTCTGCTTCGCCGTATGGGTCGTGATCCTGATGATGACGCACTACGTTTCACTCGCCTCGATCGTGGCCGGCTGCTGCTTTCCGGTCTTCACGATCGCTTCGCCCAAAGTGAACCAATCGGTGCCTTTCATCGTCTTCTCGTTCGTCACGGCCGTTCTGCTGCTCTACACCCACCGCAAAAATATCGTTCGGCTGAAAAACGGCACGGAATCCAAAATATACATCTGGAAGCCCCATCGAAAAGCGGACAAATAGCACGGTAAAAACGATTCGCTTGTTTGGCGAATCGTTTTTTATCGAATAAGGTCCGAAACCGGAACCATATCCGAATAGGCACAAAAAAATCCGACTGCTCCATCTCCTGCCCCAACGGTCATTCGGATCGCTTCATCCGCCCGTTTCAGATCGGACTTTCAATCCACGGTAAATAGCGAGCCGGAAATCGCCATTATTCAACACGCTTGTATTGTCCGATTTCGATCTATTTGTGTCTGTTTCCGCTGCGATCCGATCTGTCGAAACCGGCTGAAACGGCCTTGTAAAATAAAAACGAAGGCATCCCCGAATTCTTCCGACAAAAAACGGGTATTTTACCGATTGGATAGATTTTCATATATTTGCTCGCAACGAATACCGATTTGTACGAACTGTCAAAAAGCGAAACACACGAAATTTGCTTTGTTCCCGGCATATATTATCTTTGCCGGAAGAGGTTAAGAAGAATAACCCGAATCCGGCCGGACACCAGTCCCCCCGGGACAGGCGTTTCGCCCTAAAAATTGAATTATCCACTACTTGATACCGAAAATTCTATGTTACGCGAAAACCTGATTAATATTTACGAAACCAGCTTCCGGGAGAACTATGCACTGCCGGCATTGACCGACTATTTCAAGCAGGAGAACTTCACCTACCTGGAAATGGGCGCCGAGATCGCCAAGCTGCATCTGCTCTTCGACGAGGCGGGCATCCGGCAGGGCGACCGAATTGCGCTGATCGGCCGCAACAATCCCCGCTGGTGCATCACCTACATCGCCACGATCACTTACGGCGCGGTCATCGTGCCCATTCTGCAGGATTTCCATGCCAACGACGTGATCCACATCATCAACCATTCGGAAAGCCGACTGCTTTTCCTGGGCGACACGTTCTGGGACGCGATCGAAGCCGACCAGATCCGAAAGGTCGAAGCCGTCTTCTCGCTCACGGACCTGAACGCGATCTACGAGCGCCGGGATCCGAAGAAACTGACGGATTTCCAGAAGAACCGCGAAAATCACTTCCGCAAAGCCTATCCGAAAGGGTTCGGACCGGAGCATATCCGCTTTCACAAGATTCCCAACGACCGGATGATCCTGCTCAACTACACCTCGGGAACGACCGGATATTCGAAAGGCGTCATGCTCTCGGTCAATAACCTGACGGGCAACGTGCTCTTCGCCAAAGGAGCCATAAACACCCAAACCGGCACGAACTATTTCCAGCGCGGCGGACGCACGCTATCGTTCCTGCCTCTGGCACACGCCTACGGCTGTGCATTCGACTTTCTCGCGCCGCTGGCCGTCGGAGGCCACATCACCCTGCTGGGCAAAATTCCCACTCCGAAGATCCTGATCGAAGCCATGCAGGTCGTGCGCCCCACGATCATTTGCTGCGTACCCCTGATTCTCGAGAAAGTCTATCGCAAACAGGTACTGCCGCTGCTCGAAAAGGGTCCGATGAGCATCGCTATGAAGATTCCGCTGCTGAATACCGCCTTGCGCTCGGTAATCCGCAAGAAGATGATGGAATCGTTCGGCGGAGAGGTGAACATCTTCATCGTGGGCGGTGCACCGATGAATATGGAAACCGAAGCATTTCTGATGAGTATCAAATTCCCGATCACGATTGGATACGGCATGACCGAATGCGCCCCGCTCATCAGCTTCACTCCCGACAACGAATTCAAGGCCGGTTCCTGCGGGCGTTTCCTCTCGGAATTTATCCAGGTGAAGATCGACTCGCCCGATCCCGAACACGTCGCGGGCGAAATCCTGGTGCACGGCGAGCACGTCATGATGGGTTACTACAAGAACGAGGAGGAAACCCGGAAGGTCCTGGACGAAAAAGGGTGGCTCCATACGGGCGACATCGCCACGATGGATCCGGACGGCACGCTTTACATCCGCGGCCGATCGAAAACCATGATACTCACGGGGAGCGGACAGAACATTTATCCCGAAGAGATCGAAGACAAACTCAACAACATGTACATGGTCCAGGAATCGCTGGTTCTGGAGCACAACGGTCGTTTGACGGCATTGGTCGTTCCCGACTTCGAACAGGCGGAGCTCGAAGGGATCGATAAAGAGGAACTGCCCCGAATCATGGAAAACAACCTCAAGGAACTCAACAAACTGTTGGCATCCTACGAACAGGTCGCAAGCATCACGGTCTATCCCACCGAATTTGAAAAGACGCCCAAACGCAGCATCAAGCGTTACCTATACAATACGGCTCTGCTGGAGAAATAGGCCGATTCGATGACGCACGAAAAATCGCTATCGAAGGGTTTTCCGCCGACAATCCGACAAGTTTCCCTTCGAAACAGCTTGCCGCCTTTTCAGGCGGCAAGCTGTTTCGAAGGCTCCTCGGAAATCTTCGCAATAGTCCGTACGATTGTCCTTACCTTTCACTATCTTTGCAGAAAACAGGATGCGCCTCGGAAAACGATGAACAAGTTCCCGTTTTCTTCTCGGCTTTCACTATCTTTGTATTTGTAGAAGATAGGATGCGGTTCGGCAATCTTTGCGTGCAAGCCTGCACGATTGACCTCACCTTTCACTATCTCTGACACCGAACATTTCGCCTCGACAAAATGCAAATAAATTTGCGTTTGCCTCCGGCTTATCGCTATCTTTGCCAATATGAAATTCAGCAGCAAACAAATGATCGGAGAAAACCTCCTGTACCTGATGGTATGGATGGTGATTATCCTAGTACCGGTCCTCGAAGAGGTACACGTCAGTCTGGAGAACATCCTGATCGCCTGGCTAAAAATCGCACCTTATCTGCTGATCTTCATCATCCACAACAGCCTGATCGCTCCCAGACTGTTACTGCGAAAACATCGTTATGTATGGTATCTGGTCGTCAATCTGCTGACCATTACGGCCGTTTTCTCGCTGGTCGCCATTTATGAAAAATACGCTCCATACGACACCGAACCCTACATCCTGAACGGCAAAGCGTCATTCACCGATCTGGCGATCTATTGGAACATCCTGCTGGGATTCTTCATGACGGGCCTGAACATGGGTATCAAACTGCTGTATCGCTCCCTGCGCGACGAACAGCAAATGGAGGAGCTCAAACGTCAGAACCTGCAAGCGGAAATGGATTATCTGCGATACCAGATCAACCCCCATTTCTTCATGAATACGCTCAACAATATCCACGCCCTGATCGACATAGATACCGAATACGCGAAAAGCGCCGTCATCGAACTGTCCAAGATGATGCGGTACGTTCTCTACGAATCGGGCAGCGAAACCATATCGCTCAAAAAGGACATCCAATTCATCGAGAACTACATCGAGTTGATGCGCATCCGCTACGACAGCAGCATCGACATCCGTTTCGACTATCCGGACTCGATCCCGAATAAAGTGGCCATCCCGCCCCTGCTGCTGATCGTATTCGTCGAAAACGCGTTCAAGCACGGAGTAAGTTATAACCACGCCTCGTTCATCCAGATCCGAATCGGCTACCGGGATGATGCGGTAACGGCCGTCATCAGCAACAGCCGTCACGAAAAATCCCGGTCGGGTACTACGGGCATCGGACTCGAAAACGTCAAAAAACGGCTGGCATTGATTTACCAGGACAACTATACGCTCGCTATCGACGATTCCGATCCGGCCGTTTATACCGTCAAACTCATAATCCCCATCATGCCATGCTGAAATGTATCGCCATAGACGACGAGCCGCTGGCACTGCGGCAATTACAGGGTTATATCGCCAAAATCAATTTTCTGAAGCTCGAAAAAGCGTTCACCAACGCCATCGAAGCCCAGCAATATCTGGCCGGAAATCCGATCGACCTGATTTTCGTGGATATCAACATGCCCGATTTGAGCGGCGTAGAGTTCGTACGGTCGCTCGTCAGCCGCCCGATGATTATCTTCACGACGGCATATTCGGAATACGCCGTCGAGGGATTCAAACTCGATGCGATCGACTACCTGCTCAAACCGTTCAGCTTCGCCGATTTCAACCGTTCGGTAACCAAAGCGCAATCGCTGTATGAACTGTTGGCCTATCGGAAGACACAGGGGGACGTCCCGGCCCCGGAAGCCACCCCGCGCGACCGGGAGTATATCTCGATCAAAGCCGATTATAAAACGACGCTGGTACGCATCAGCGACATCGTTTATCTGGAAAGCGAAGGCGAATACGTACGGCTCCATCTGGACGACCGATCGACCATCACGACTCTTTTCCGGCTCAAGAACATGGAAGCGGCCCTGCCGTCGGAAATGTTCATGCGGGTCCACCGTTCCTACATCGTCAACCTGCAACGTATCAGGAGCTACGTGAAAGGTCGGGTTTTCATAAGTGACAGCGAATACGTTCCGATCGGCGAAAATTACCGGGAGGCGTTCCAACGATACATCGAAGCTCATTACCAGAATCTATAACGGAGAATCGCCTCCGAAGTCGATATCTTCAGGAGAAATCGCACCGTTCCGAACGGACATTCGACCGCCCGGCAACAAATAACAAAACGCGATTATATGTTTTCGGGGAGCTATTGGAAGCCGACACGCCCTTCCCCTCTTTGGAGAGGAAGGGCGTGTCGGCATTACAGAAGCGGCACAGACCGCAAATAAGCTCGATGCCGCGATCGTTGGCCAAGGGTACATCGGAAAGACATGACCCCCAAATATAAACTCTGCATTCCCAGAGCGCAGGCACGCTTGCCACCAACCCCGACTATGAGGGGCGAATCTTATTTGCGATCGGCCAGGCAGCTCTGAATATCCAGACTGACCGGCTCACCGTTGAGAGAAAAAGAGAGTGTGCAATCCTCGAAAGCGGTAAGTTTCTCGAACTGCAAAATAACGGTGGAATTATCGCCCCAAATTGCATCGACACTCTTTGCCTGGAAGGTTTTACCACTGTTATAAAGCACCACATCTTCGATTGAAAGTCCGTTGGTTTCATCACGGTCGGATGCAGGGATTTCAATTTTGATAGTTGTTTTGCCGTGTTTGTTGTTCAAACTCAAAAATTTGGGAGTTGCATGGGCGCTTCCTATCGCCAGCAGAGCGGCAGCGCACGAAAGAATAATTTTTTTCATAGCAAATGAATTTGAAGTGATGTAAAAGAGTTGATTTCCAATCGTTACGAAATAACATTCGAGATACGAAATAATGTCTTTTACTATATACAGAAGATTCCGATATTTTTTCAATAAATATTGTGTGTGGGGGCTTTTACTCTTTTCGGTGCAAAACTAATATAAAAATCCCCCCCCCAAATATTTTGATTAAATTAACCAAAATATATTCGAATATGCAACAATATTTGGAAAAATCTATGAATCAGACCCACATAAAGCTCATGACTTACAAGCGGGGAAAACGGTCCATACGGGTATATCGCCCCTCGGCATACTCGTAACAATAGTGCACCAGGCCGTTGGTCAGGACCACGTAACGGGCTCCCAGCACCGAATTGTACCGGACGGCCTGCGCCAGCACCTGACGGTCTATTCTGATCCCGGCAGCCTTGCACTCGACGAGCACCAGCGGACGGGCCCGGTCGTCCACGACCACCACATCGGCACGCTGCGGAGATCCGTTCATCGCTACGGCATACTCCTGAACGATCCGCATGGGCTGTGCTCCGCAATGGGAAATCAGAAACCCGATCAAATGACGGCGCACCCACTCCTCGGGAGTCAGCACCAGGTAGATTCCCCGAAGCGGGTCCCAGACGGTCGTCTGCTCCCCGCGCTGCGAAATCCGCAATTTGACGGCAGGAAAATTGAGCCGGGGATAGTCGGGAGTCATATTCGGAAAAAATTAGTAACTTTGAGATACAAATATACGAAAAGGCGACGGAATCCGTATCGCCCCGCGTACAAAGAGCGCCAAGCCGCAGAGCACAGCGCAAAGCGGGAGCGAACGTACGGGTTCGCAGACAAAGAGTGCCGATCGTATCTTATTACTTAACTAAACAGCGAAAGGCGGACGGCGGGTCCAACTCGTCCGCATCCGCCCGAGCCGCATAAAAAATTTATCGCCTTATGAAGAGTCTTTTGACCTTGCTCCTTCTCTCTTCCGCATGGATGGCCTGCGCCCAGGATTACGCTTCGCCGGAGCCGGTCGAGATAGGCAAGGAGCTTTCCCGCACCACCTTCGTCGTCTATCCGACGGCAGAAGAAGCCGCCGCCGGATCGCGCGAAGCCTCCAAATACTTCACCCCGCTGACAGAGTGGGAAAAAACGACGACCGAAGCCGGCACGGAGTTTTCCACGAAATTCACGGTGCCTTTCGCCTGGGTAAACCGCCAGGTGCTCCTGCATGTGGAGTGGGCTTCGTCGGCTTACGAAATTCGCCTGAACGGGAAGGTCGCGGGATATTGCCAGAACGGGAGCAATCCGGCGGATTACAACTTCACCAAACAGATCCGGGAAGGGGTCAATAATCTGACGATCAAGGTGCTGTCCAATCCAGCAAGCGCCGTACTCGAGAGTTGGACGCATCCCTCCGAACCGGCGTTAGGCAGTTGCTACGTATTTTCCCAGCCGACCATCCGCATCCGCGACCTGTTCACCAAAACGTACCGAAACGGCAGCGTCTTCAACGGCGAGGTCGGCATCGTGGTGAAAACCGACGCGCTGAATCCCAAGAAAGCGAAAATCCACTACGAACTGCTGACGCCGCAGGACGAAGTCGTGACATACGGCAGCCAGGAGATCGAACTCGACATGCGCAGGGAAGACACCCTGCGTCTGGTCGCCCAGATTCCCGATACGATGGTATGGAGCGCCCGCAACCCGATACTTTACACCCTGCGGCTCAAGACACAGACCGAAGGCCGTTATACGGAGTACGTATCGCTCAAGGTCGGCTTCCGCACCGTCGGCAACACCCGGGGGCAGTTGGCGATCAACGGGTATCCGGCAGCACTCAAGGCCGTACCCGACCTGGGTACGACCGTATCGCCGAGCCAACTGCTCGAATGGAAGGAACAGGGGTACAACCTGATTCTGCTTCCGGCAGGCGGCGTATCCGGTGCGCTGTACGACCTTTGCGACCGATATGGCTTCTATGTCGTCGAACAGGCTCCGATCAACACCAGCCGCAGCGGTATGTCCCGCCGCAAGGGAGGGAATCCCAGCAACGATCCCGCATGGCAGGCGGCCTATATCGCCCGTATCGAGGAGAGCTACCACACCACGAAACTGCATCCGTGCGTCGTAGCATTCTCGCTCGCCGAAGATTCCGCCAACGGAATCAACCTCTACGAAGGTTATCTCCACCTCAAGGGCCTCGAAAAGGAGCGCCCGGTTCTCTACCCCGATGCCGGCGGAGAGTGGAACAGCGACAAACTCCGGCTGTCGGCCGAACAATAAGGTTTCTGTCAAAGGATAAAAAGAGGCTGTGTCAAAACATCCTTTTTGAAAAATCCCCCCCTGTTACAACTATCTGTAGCAGGGGCAAATCCTTCTATTTCGCATTATGACATACTCCTCTTTTTGGCATACAGGAACGAAGCAAGCCCCCTCGAAATACGATGGCACTGATAGCACGATACACCGGCATGCAGGCAACAAGCGCCCTGCTTTTGCCGCAGAAAGGCCACTCCTTATGCTCAGAACCGAATTCGCACCAGGGATCACAGGTCCCAATGCCGGAAATCATGTACCCAGCATCAAAAAAAAAACGAACAATCGCCCGAATGAACCGCACAGCCAATAAAAACCATATAGTCTACATCACAAGAACAACCGCCCCGTACAAACAACATATATATCCGTATAAAAAAACCGTATAACCGACGTCATGAACCCATACTTCGCAGCGAGATTCACAGGACCTGGGCCGAATACAGGATTATAGGTCTGGACCGAAAATCAAATGCCGCCCCCTTCACGGACCTTGACTTTCCGGCACAATTCGGTCTGACATCGTTCCCGAAATCCAAATAAGACCGATCCTTTTTCGATCATCATCGTTCAAAACACAAATGGACGGATCCACCCTTTCGGCCGGGACTGGTGCGCCCACAAAACCATCCATCACCGCTCCCATATCGCCCGATAAGAAAAGCCACTCCGGAGCTACCAACAATACGCTCCAACCAATAACAAACTCCCCGAATCAGCCGGTAACTCTCCCCGGTAGCAAACAAAATGCCCAGGACCTCCGGAAAACATTTCCGGACCGGCCGTAAGCACGCCCAATTAACAGAAAAAAGCTTCTCTCGACAGACAATCCGAGCAACAAAAAGAGGGGAAGAGATCGCTCTCTTCCCCTCCGGGATTCCGTTACTCATCGAAGATCGACGAATAACTGTTCGACTTCAAATTATCGAATATTATCAGTGATATTCTTCAACTGTGCATCCACATCGAAATCCACGTTCACCGTCGCCTCCTGAAGATAGTGGCTTTTCCATGGTCCATACGCTCACGCTCGATCTGAATAAACGAAGCCTGGCTGAAGCGGATCGGAGCAGAGAGGCTCACTTTCGATACGGTCGATACACTGGACTTATCCTCGCGCTTATCGTCGAAACCATCGGTCGGAGCAGTATCGATATCCCCCTGGTGGTCAGGATCGTTCATCATGATTGTTTCGTAGCCCAACGGTCCCCAAGCACCGGTTTCGTCCTGACCTGCATAGTAGAAGCCCCAAGGACCTACTCCCGGCGGGGAACAACGACCGTGCTTAGCATCCTTATAGATGGCTACAAACGGATAATTCTCGAAATAATCGAAGATCAACATATCCGGCAGAGGCAGATCGCCACCACGAGGAGCATGGACAAAGACCCACGTGTGAGCAGTTTCCTCACTAGTCGGCTCCGCTTGGTAAACGCATACATACTGATTACCAGCATAGTTCCCCCAAGCTGCAGGATAACGAGCTGCAAGTTCATCACCGTTGTAAACCTGCCATGTTCCAGACACAGTTGCGTTATCATTACGCGGCAGCGGTTTCGACTCAACCCGGCCGGTCGACAAGTCGGACTGATAGGTACCGCTCGCATAAGCAAAACCATAAGCTACATACTGGGTACCGGGCGTACAATCGGTCGACAATATCTCCTCACCCACATACTGCGACAAGTCTCCGCCGCCATCGCCATGAATCAAATCGTCGAGGAACTTAAGCCAGTTGCCGTTATACGAATCGAAGACTTCTGCGTTAATGATACCGACATGATACCAAACGTCGTCGTGAGACGGAGTAACTTTACAAGTAAAGCTACGCATTTCGATCTTCGAGAACTCGAATTCCAACTTAAAATCTGTAGGAGCGACATATTCCGGAGTCGTGAATTCGGTCACCGAAACATCGGTAGTACGATGTCCGTATTTGTCGAAACCGAAAATAAAGATTTCGTAAGTGCTCTCCGGCTCGATACGCCACTCCTGATCGGCCCCCATCTTGGTCGTCATTTCGCCTTTCTGCACCCATTCGTTGGTCTGCCAGTTGGGAGGGGTGCCATCACCCAGGCCCGAACCGGAATCATACATATCCAGACGCTGGAGCAGACGCTCGACACAAACGCTTTTACCGTATTTCTCGGCACTGCCGCCGGGATACATACCGATGAAATATTTCGTCTCCAGATTCGAGGGCGTAATCTTGATCTCGCAATCCTGAGCTGTCACATTCAACTTCTCGACCGTGAACGTGCAATTATCGGTTACAGGAATCTCTCCGGTCGTAACCGTGAAATATTCCTCGGCATTTTCGCTGTTGATATTGTAGTTGTCATCCATGCCGAAGCACCAGAAATAGTAGTCGTTACCGCCCCATACACGGTTTTTTAAAGACGTGTTCAACATGAACTTCTGCTCGCCCTGATAAAGAGTCGGACGCTGCTTACGCGCACTGGACTGCAACTCCTGCAAATACTCTTTGCTGGTCCACTCGTCAACCTTGTAAACATAACTGTTCATCGTCGAGAACATCCACTTCGCATCCGGATTGCTCGGAGTGATCGTTACCTCTACGTTGTAAGGATTGTTGTCGGGATAAGGGTCGGCATTGACCTGCTTGGAAGTAACCGTGAACGTAAGGTCGGTCATCTCGACATTCTGGGTCGTGAACTCCGCCTTGAAAAGGTCCGTAGTAGGCACGCCCTCGGACGTACAACCGTACACATACCCATAATATGCCGTATTGGCAAGCGACAAGTCATCCACGGTATTGGTCTTCGAACCTTTCATGAGTAAGATGTTCAACCATTCAGACAACTTCATCCCCCGACTTTCGGCCTGTTCTTTCACCGCCTCCAAGTCGGCCTGAATGAAAGCCTCGTCGGACTCGAACGAATCGACGTATTCTTTAGTCATAAAAGCGCACAGATAGGTCTCGCTCTCGTTCGAAGGAACGATCTGCATTGCACAGCCGTTTGCCGTAATCGACTTCGGATCGATCGTAAGTTCGAACGTCATGGTACCACCCTGATTTACGGTAACGACTACATCGGCTGCCCCCGTATAAGAAAGGGTGATCTGCCCCGAACGAGACTCGACACCCTCGTCGAGTGCAGTGTAATCAAACTGGACGTATCCCGGCTCCGCATAGTTGAAATTCTTGATCCAATCCACGTTCGTCGTTGCCTCGACAATAGACGATTTATCGGCCCCTTGAATTTCATACGCCAAACGACCCGTTCCAGCGTTTTTCGATAAGGAAAGCGTAGTTTTAGCTACGATGGTGACGCTGTAATCCACGCCATCGTCGCTTCAGCCACTGCTTGCACTCACCATTGCGAGCATCGCCACAAGCGCCATCGCAAAAGAAAAATACTTTTTCATAGAAAAAAATAACAAGTAGTTTAGTGAAAGAGCTACCGGATCGAAATCCGGACACCCTTTCGGGTTAATAAAAAT
>OGIM01000508.1_pt1 | contig 12710 bp, 8 predicted proteins | sample 1571801 | NCBI WGS metagenome assembly OGIM01 (sample SAMEA2582106, study PRJEB24529) | metagenome | biome: Human gut stool | place: China | collected 2011
ACTCCTTCTCCAAACCCTGGATCAGAAGTAGTTTACAAGTGGACAACCGATGGCGGATTGAAGGCCTGCGACCACATCCTCTTCGGAACAGACGGCAAGGAGAACGCCAACGGAACAGAAATAGGCAACGGCGACCAGGAGTTCGTCTTCACAGGCAAGCAGACCTTAAAGAAAGGCACTTATCTCCTCAAGGGATGGGTATATATTGCAGATGGTGCTGAGCTTACCATCGAACCGGGAACTATCATCAAGGGCGACAAGCAGACCAAGGCGGCACTCATTGCAGAGCGTGGCGGTAAACTCATCGCCAAGGGTACAGCCACAGAGCCTATCGTCTTCACATCAGAAGAGGCTGCCGGCAGCAGAAAGCCTGGCGACTGGGGTGGCATCATCCTCTGCGGTAAGGCTAAGAACAACCAGACTGAGCAGCAGATAGAGGGTGGTCCTCGTACCAAGCATGGTGGCGCAGATGATGCTGATAACTCAGGAGCCTTGAGTTATGTACGCATCGAGTTTGCCGGTTATCCATTCCAGAAGGATAAGGAAATCAACGGTTTGACATTCGGTTCTGTAGGTTCCGGCACACAGATAGACCACGTACAGGTATCTTATTCCAATGATGATTCCTTCGAGTGGTTTGGCGGTACCGTGAATTGCAAGTATCTCGTAGCCTACAAGGGCTGGGATGATGATTTCGATACCGATAACGGTTTCGCAGGAAAGGTGCAGTATGGTCTTTCACTGCGTGACAGCAAGATAGCCGATACCTCTCAGAGCAACGGTTTCGAGAGCGACAACTGCGCCGATGGTGCTACCGTGGACCCTCGTACCAAGGCAACTTTCTCTAACATCACCTTCGTAGGTCCTAAGGTATTGGATGACAAGTTCCAGAACACCACAGACTATATCACTGCCGGAGCATACAATCCAAACAACGGTTCAGCCCTCGGCAAGTTCCAGGCAGCCATGCAGATTCGCCGTTCTTCTAACCTCAACTGCATCAATTCGGTGGCCTTAGGCTGGCCTATCGGTTTGATTGTTGATGGTGAGAAAGGAAATACCGTACAGGATGCCAAGGATGGCAAATTCAAGCTTCAGAATGTATATTTCGCAGGTATGGATGCCGTTGGTACTGATGCCAACAAGAAGTATGAGGATTACCTCTATGATGCAGCCAACAAGAAGGATCTCGACAAGAATCAGAAGTCATACAGCAACACCTTCTTCTTCTCAGAGCCAAGTAATAAGTATTTTGATTCATGGACCTCATTGGTAGGCACAGATGGTTATACTCCTATCGCCGGAAGTCCATTGCTTGGTGCCGCAAGTTTCGCCGGCTGGACAGGTTTCGACACCGTAAGCTACATCGGAGCCTTCGATGGCAGCAACAACTGGATGAGCGGTTGGACCAACTTCGACCCTCAGAATGCGAAGTACTAGAATAGCTAATTTCTATTTTGACTATAAGGTTTTCTTTTATTGGGAGGGTGTGTCATAAGTTTATGACACACCCTCTTCATTTATCCTAATCCATGAACTTTATCATGTCCTGTCGTCTTGCCTTTGCCTCCGGCGATTCGTCAGGATAACCCAGGGCGATGCAGTAGAGCAGCTTATAATTCTTAGAGAATGCCATGCGGTCGAGGTAAGGCTTGGCTGATGGAGAATCCAGTATCCAGCGGGCAGAACTGCCCAGGCAGCAGGAGCCGATGCCCTTTGACCATGCTGCAAGAATGATATTCTCACCAAGTAAGCCGCAATCAATCTGCGCCATATCATAAGTAGTATCGTAGGCGATGCAAACCACGCATGGAGCATTCACGAAGATATTCTTGAAGCCTTTGCGCTCTGCAATCTTAGGATTATCCTTTACCACGGCTTGGGTTATCGAATCGATAAGTGCAGGAGAATCAATCACTCTGATTTCATACGACTGCAGGTTCTGTCCATTTGGCGCATGGATGCCGCATTTCAGAATCTCGTTCAGGGTATCACGGCTGATTGCGGAATCCTTGTAAGCACGAATGCTTCTGCGACTCATCAGCAAGTCGGTTACCACACTTGCAGAGTCAACGCTGGTTGTTGCCTCCGGCTGTCTGCTCTCATTGCAGGCAGTCAACATCAGTGCTGCTGCCAATCCTAAAAAAAACTTCTTCATATGATTCATGATTAAACTTATATTCCTATTAGTATATACCCATGTAGCGCTATTAGTATTTATCCACGTAGCGTTATTAGTATATACCGTGCAAAGATAGCAACAAATACTGGTATTCAAGAAGATACGTTATGATTTTTAAGAGTTTTTATCGGTCTCTCTGCCATTCTTTTAACAAGTATATATCATAGCCAAACATTTTCCACCTATTTTGCTAGAAATTCCCAAAAACTTCGTATCTTTGCAATAGCTTTATGCAAGATAAGCTGTTTATAAAATCATCAAACGTAGAATTATGGAAAGAAAAAGTTATTCTATAGATATAAATCGCATTGCACGATATGCCATGTATGCATATTGCATTTTCGCATTGTTTTCGCTGGCATTTTCTGTTTGCGGACAAGCGGGCTTATCCTTCAGAACAAGTCCCATCCTGATTCCAATAAGTCCCATCCTGGTTACCATAAAGCAACTGGTCTTGCAGCTCGCCCCTATAGCTTTATGGGGAATATTCCGCTGTACGCTACCGGCAGACGTAAAATTACTACGACGCTGCAGCGAGGTGATGGTGCTTTACTATGTGCTCTCATTCATTCTGGGTCTATGCTTCAATCTTCATCTCGTAACGATGATGCAGAACGGACAGATTACCCCAATGGCTTCCATACTCACCTGGACAGAAAGCACGATGGGCCTGATTTCCGTCATCGCCTCCCTGCTAGCCGGCTGTCATCTGTGCAGCAAGCACAGGGGCAACATGCGCAAACTGGGCATAGCCCTTATCCTGGTTTTCATGGTATGGCTGATATGCTCAAATATACTCCCTGTTGCAGTGTTTTATCTGGCAGGTAACACCCAGCAGGCAGCCTTCACCTGCATGAATCTCATCAGTATGATAACCACAACATCGGCTTATATATACGCATACTATAGAATGTATCGGGCGATAAAAACGAAATAATTTGGCGATGCGGCTTTTTTTTCTTATCTTTGCCGCAAAATATGCGGCGTTTTTTGATCAATAATGCCGCAAGAGAAAAAATCAGAAATGCTACAAAATGATGGAAAAGAATCAGATTTTTGAAAATATCATGAGCCGTACATCGGTGAGAAGTTATACAGACATACCTGTAGAACAGGAGAAGGTGAAGATGATGCTGCGTGCCGGCATGGCCGCTCCATCGGCTTGCAACAAGCAGCCTTGGCATTTTGTGGTCATCAACGACAGAGAGATTCTCGACCAGATACCACAGTTCAGTCCTTATGCCAGCATGGTGAAGCAGGCACCACTTGCCATCGTGGTTTGCGGATGCCTGAACAAGACGCTGGAAGGCACAGAGCAGGAGTTCTGGATTCAAGACTGTTCGGCAGCCACGGAGAACATCCTGCTGATGGCTCACGGCTTGGGACTTGGCGGAGTATGGACAGCCCTCTATCCCCTGAAAGAACGATACGAGGGAATGCAGCAACTGCTGCATCTGCCCAAGACGATGATTCCGCTCAACACCCTCATCATCGGATATCCGAAGAATCTGGCGGAAGCAAAGGATAAGTGGAAAGAGGAGAATATATCCTATAATAAATGGATGGAGAAAAATTCATAATACTAGAAAAAAGACAGAAAAAAGTTATAAAAAACTCCGTTTCTGAGTTTTCTAGACATCAGGAACGGAGTTCAAACATTAATCCTCGAACAGTTTATGAAATTCAACGGCATCCATAAATTGATAATTTGGATTATTTCCTACATTTCTTCTAAGCCTATTTAAATTGGAAGGAGTTGTAGCTTTCTTTGTCAGCAAAACATAGAAACTATTATCAAAAGAATAGTTAGAAGTAACCATTGCCTTTGATTCACTAACCTTTTTTGCTATCTCCTTTGAATCCAAATTCCTGGTATTGCTTAGTCGGAATTTTGCATCGGCCAAAAGTAATCTCTTATCATTCACATGCAATAGCATATCTGCAGAAGATTTCTTATCAGCATGATGTTTTTGAGAAATTCGTCTCTGAACATCATCAAGTTCTATTGCCTTATCTGTGTCAGAGAAAAGATTTTCTGAATTTGGGCATCCCTCCTGCTTCATCAAATGATGCAAGCCGACTAAATCTTTTGCTGTCCAACAATCAATCTTGATTCCCTGATAATTGCCAATCTTAAATTTCGCCATAGTTCTCTACGTATTTCTGAAGAGTATCAAAAGATTTATTGAATGATTCAAATACAGGTTCGATGTCACAACCCAAATTCTTATAGTAGAACGAATCTGTACCTTCACTTTGCTCTGCCAGATAAAAGCGAGTAGTATTCAACAAGCCTTCTTTTTCAGAGATATACCTGATAGCCGATACCATATCGGGATTGTGACTCGTGATGAGTATCTTGGTTCCAAATGTTTTGTTGATGCGAACAAGAAGATGCGCCAACTCAACCACCCATTGTGGATGAAGATTTGTTTCAGGCTCATCAATCTCCAACAAAGTGTTTTCTGTCAGCCACCCGTTTTCTATCAGACGAAGCATATAAACCAGCGGTTTGAAGCCCGATGCTATATCTTCAATTCTAATATCCTTACCATTGTTGCTGTGATAAACTAAATCAACAGCATCGAAATTTTCCTTTTCTACAATAGAACCATCTATCATTTTATTAATAGAATGAAGTAATTCCAGTTTGCCGGTAATCTCACTTCCTTTTTCATTTACGTGAACCACTTTATGTGCCAAGGAAGTCATCAGAACCCTATCTGATTGACGAAGAGAAATAGCTGCAGGTGTTCCTATATATATGGCATTATTTAAACTATATATCTTTCCAAGTCTATCAACAAGCAATTCCACTTCATCTTCCTTAAAGCTTATGCTGGCAGGAAAGCCATCCTTTTCCCGATATACAGAAGCGATTTTCTCTTTCAAGTAACTGATGGGACGATTTTTTTTGTTGTGTTCATATTTCTGAAGATATTCAGAAAACAACTGAATGGAATTTCGTTCTATATCCTCATGAACATGATTTTGTTCAGTAATCCCAAAAAGATTAAGCACTCGACGCACCTGCTGAGGATTCTGCTCTTTCTGAAGAAAGTTAACCAGCATGTCATCAAGTGAACCAATCGCTCTTTTATAATAAAAATCGAGCTTCTCCACACCACCATTACTCAATGTTACCATTGTCATTAATGATAAGGTATGGTCAAAAAATCGTTTTTTATCATCATCCAGATAATTTGAGATATCATCCAGCGCATTAGAATATTTCTCTAATGATTTGATAATCATATCTCTGAAATCAGAGAAAAAGAAACTGTCTAACACTGACAATGTATTGACGATATAATACAACCAACGGGACATAGTGCTTTTTCCACAGCCATTGCTACCCACGATAACTGTGATACCCTCTATTTCGATATCAGCATGCCCTATAGCATGATAATTGTCTATATTAAAATTATACTTGCTCATTATTCAAACTATTTTAATGCAAAAATACGATGTTTTTGTGTAACCTCCAAATTTTTCTGCTATTTTTAATTGAGTTCCCTAAATTCTTCGTATCTTTGCAGCATTTTAATTCAAGCAATTATGGAAAAATATACCCCTCCTGCTCATATCCCCTGCGATAATGATGAATCATATTGACCAGCGGCTGAAGGCGGACATCCGTTACTGCCATATTCCTGAATCTGGCATATTGCTGATTGTAAAGCGCGGCATTGCCTTCGGCCAATCTTTCCTCGATATCAGATGGCACCAGGAAGGAAGACCGATTACCCAGATGGGCATAAAACTCTGAAAGATAGATATGAACTCCTGCCAAATCAAAATCGCCGAAATGAATGTAATGATTGGGAATGCGGAGAAGCCATGACCTGAGATGCTCCAGGTTTTCCTGTGGATAACGGCAGACAAACAGGAGTTGCCTGCCAGGAAACAGGGCATCGAAAAGCCAACGCTGCAACCGAATCTGCATGAAATTCTCAGCATTCTCCATACCCACAACTATCACGTTTTCCGGTATCTCGAAACGATCCGGCTGATTGATGAAAACGGAACTGCCCTCCATCGGATGAAGTATGAATGGCTTTCCATCAAGCATTGCATCTATCTGAACATAGCAATCTACCAGAAAGCCACGAAATGTATTCACCTTCTTAGCCTTTGAATCACCCACCATCCTAACCATATCAGCCCTCGTCTGCATAGAGGAAGAAGCGGAAATCCATTCTTCTAAAGAACATTTCAAGCCGAAATCCTGAACCAATAAGGTACGGCAACTCTCTCGCATGGCCTCGGCTATGCGATATTTGCATCTACTGCCATTGTTCTTCAACATCAGGAGCCCTTCCTGCCTCAGCAAAGCCGTGAGGCGAGGAGACAGCTTCGACGAAGCTATCTCCTCACCCTTCAACAGTGCCAATATCTGTCGGGCATCGCCCAATCCTAACTTTTCCATATCATCCAGTATTTCATTTTATCCAGTATATCATATCAGCCGATATTTCCATACACGAGAGGTTTTATAATCTCTTGATTAATTGAGTTACCTTTGTATTTGCCCTATTGTCCTTGCTGAGCAGATAGGTGTATTTGTAATCCTCCACATTATAGGTAGTTGGAGAACTGTTTACCAGTAGGATGTTGCGGCGATTGGCAAAGTCGAGGATTCCCTTCACATTGTTAGGATGCAACTTGCCTATCTCGTCCATCATGCAATGAATCTTGAAATCGCCCGATTTCTTCGATGCCTTCTCCTTAAACACGTTGATGAGCATGATGTTAACCATCGCCTTCACCAGAATGTCGGTGCCATCAGATCCCACATTCGCTATCTTCTCTACCCATCCCGTATCATTATCATTTTCCTTGATACGGAACTCCAACTTAAAGGTATCTGCCACCTGCAACTGCTTGCGGTTAGGCTCATCCAGAAGCCCCTTCATGAAAGCAAGCAGATATTTCACCGCCTTGGCATTCACATCCTGGCGTGACTCGGTGGCAAAGAGATCCATCTCTCCCATATTGAACTGATTCTCTTCCGCAAAGTCTCTGATTCGCAAGAGAAGGATCATCAGCTGGTCGTTGCTCTTCAGCGGGCGCAAGGCAATTTCCCTAATAACACCTGCGAAATTCCGCTCCTCGAAATCGTGGTTGATATCGTTGATGGTCTTGCCGATGTCGCCTTCCCTTCGGGTAAGATCACCCACCTCCTTGGAGATTCGGAAGATGATGTCGGTATATCTTCCACTGATGCGCTTCTGATATTCCGAGATTTTATCATTATCCACAAACTCGCAGAGATTGGATGCGAAGGCGATGAACTCCTCTTCCGTTACCGGACTTACATTGAAATGGAAGGTGTTGTGAGCAGAAAACATACCCAGGAACAGGTGCGATTGCTTCTTGAAATTGTCGAGCGTACGGCTATCCTCATATATCTGGCGCTTCAGCTCTTCTACGATGGCAAGACAATCCTTGGTGGTGATTTTCTCCCCAATCTCACTACTACCCAACGGGCACAAGGTTGCATCGCTCCGGAAGTTCTTTACTGCATTCAAGCCCGCCTCCAGCTTTCTTAAAGCAGCCTGCTGCTTAGCCAGTTTTTCCTGTGTCACAGACAATTGCAGCTTGAGTCGTTCACTGCGCTGCCTGAATTTATCTTCAATCGTCATCAAAGCCTCAGCCTTGTTTTTCCGTTCCTGTCTTACGGAAGATTCCTGGTCAAAGAGTTCTATCTTGTCGTTTCGGTAAACCGCCACCACATCACGATTCTTCCTGATAAACGCCAATTCAGCATCCAGTTCTGCTATGCGCTTGTTGTAAGCATCCAAAGCCTGGGTATCCATACCCTTGCCATGCAGTTCATCGTGTTGGGCTTTCAGGAGTTCCTGCTTGCGAGCATCCACCTGGTTCTGCTTCTCTTCTATCTGCGCCTGAATATCGTTGGCAAAGACTTCAAAAGTCTGTGTTTCCTGCTTAACTTGTCTGTTGTATTCCGTTTGGAGAGTTTTCTGCTTTCGCTGCAATTCCATCTCCAGCTGGTGTTTATTCTCTTCCTTCTTCACCTTATCGGCAACCAGCGCATTCTGCTTATCTTCCAATTCAGCCATCTGTTGGCTGCGCCATTTCTCCAAACGGTTTTTCAACTCCAGCGATTGCATCTTGAGCTTCTTTTCCGTCTGGGGCAGCAGTTGCATTTCAGCCTTTTTAGCATGAAGCGATTCATTCAGTTTTCTTATCTGAAGTTGATATTTCCCCTTCAAGTTTTTATTGTCCTCCTCATGCTGGTTCTGTAAATCATTCAGCAGCTTGATGATGTCTGCACGAAGCTGTTCTTTTTCTGCGAGTTGCTCCTTCAATTCCTTGGGAGTTCTGAATTTTCGCTCTACAGCTGCCAGATTGATGCTTACGCCATAGAGAGAAGCAGAGGTTGATGATGAAGATGAAGAAGATAATGATGACGAAGAATCGGCAACCAATTGCGGATTCAATACATTATTATATAGTATCGCCTCCTCATCTACCACTTTTCCGATATTCTCCTGCCATCCCTTTCTGTTCTGGTCGAGCCATTCGGAAAACGAGCCTTTGCTCTTCTCCAGGAGATTCTGAATTTTTCTGATTTCAGCCTCAACATCTGCTTTCTGCTTCTTGGGTTTATCGAGCGAAGCCTGGTATTTCAGTTCTGCTATCTCCAATTCCTTCTCGGCTTCCTGACGCAAGGTTTCAATACGCAGTTCCACTTCCTTTATCTCGGTTTCCACCTGAAATTGTCTAGCTGTAAATTCGGCAATCTCCTGTTCGTTTGTCTCCATCTCCCGGGCAAAAGGATTCTCGTGAGCCACCTTTGCCTTCTGAATCTTCAAGGCAGTTTCCTCATGCACCAGTTGCGCAATCATCTCATCCACAGACGAAATCTTCTTCTGAAACACCTCTCGGGTTTCCGTTTCAGCCTTTCTCCATTCCTGCATCAGCGTTTCCTTCTGGGTCATCAAGGCTGCCTGATGTTCATTGAGCAAGGTGGTCTTGCTGTTTCTGAAAGCACGCAAATCCATATCCAGCTGTTCGAGCAGAGCCTTATACTTATCCACCACGTTCTGATAGGATTTCTCCAGTTCTGCCTTCATCGCTTCCTGTCGCCTGCGCTCATCTTCTATGATGGTTTCCTGCTCTACTCGCTGCAAGATATCTTCTATATGAATTTCCTCATAATGCTTGCGCTTGGCGGCAGTTTTCTTTAGCTGCGCATCGAATACGCCCAATTCACGGGAGAGTTTATCACGCTCCTTTCCATATTTTTCCTGTTCCTCACCTATCAGGCGACTTACCCGGTTGCATTCCGCTTCACTTTCCTGGATATCAAGACGATATTGCGGCAGGAGTTCCTGTGCCACACGCTCTGCATAATTGAGTTCCCTGCGCCCCTCGCCAATCAGGCGGCGATTGTTCAGCAAGGTACGATAAGCATCTATCACCTTATCGGCTATGCGGCGAATCAGCACTTCGCCATTTTTCTCTTTCTTCGTCCAGAGGCTCACATCCTTATACTCCTGTTCAAACTCCTTGATCTGTTCACGATAAAAGTTGAGGTCAATGCTGTTATCCTCATCACTCATCGAGCGGATGATGGTATTCTTGATGAAATCGGCATCCAACTTGGTATTGAGGAAGACATTCTGGATGGTGCGGGGGATATTCTGGTACTTGGCACTCTCTACAATGGCATACTTGCGGAAAGGCAGGAGTTCCTGGCGTCGATTGTTGCCGAAGATGATGTCACGATACATCTCATAACTGCTTACCAGCGAAGATATATCATGTTTCTTACCCACCTGCTCACGTATCTGGCTCCACTCGCCATACACCAGCTTACGCTCATCGATAAACCATTTGCTATCAAACGGGGCATCGATGAAACGGAACATCACTCGTCCCTGATTCTTCAAGGCAAGCACACAGTAGGCCCCATTCTCACGCATCACCTCATAGACGATATATGAATTGGGATATGGAAAATAAAAGGCATCAAACGATTTCTTCTCCTTCGGGATGCCCAGACGCAACTTATCAGCATTATAGAAGAACAGCAGCGCACGGAGCAAGGTACTCTTGCCCACACCCTGGGTGCCGATGAAATGAACGTTTCCATCGAGCTTCACCTCGGCGTATGGGATATGGGCACTATTCAGAAATATGATTTTATTCAGATATCTCATGGCTGTTCCTCCTTTTCCTTATCCGTTTCTTTATCTTTTTCTCCGGTATGTTCGGCATCATCGGTAATAGATATGCAATCTATCAACTCCTCGATATAATGGAACGAAGCCAATACCTTCCAGGTTTTCTCCACTTCATCCTGCTGCTCAACGAATCCCATTCTCTCCAATTCGCTAATCAGTTTTTCCACTATTTCATCATACGATTTTTTCTCGCTGAAGAGTTTTCCGGCCAATTCCTTCAGTTCCATATCACAATTGATTCTCACCACGATATCCGCCGCAGAGAATACCAAACCGGCTCCGAAGGCTGAATTGTAAGTCTTCAGAAAGGTGAGATAATCTATCCACTTGCTCACCGCCTCTAATTTACGCAGCAAATCCACCTTGGTTTCCTTACGGGTAAAAAAGAAGTAGCCGTCGCCTGCTTCCAGATGGAATCCGATGCCCTGGTAGTACTCATCGTATTCTGCCTGATGGTCTTCGATGGCATCGTAATACCGCTTGATTCTTGCCTGAACACTGTTGTTGGATATGAATCCACCCCTGCTCAGAATATTAAAGATTTCTTCTGTATAATTCAATTTATTCATTGTTCTGTCTTCTTTTATCGTAGAAAGAATCGTATTTTTATCTCGGAAGTATCACAGGATATTCCACTCCGTCAGCCTCTGCATAATTGCCTGTAAATTTCAACTTATCCACATATTGCGAAGCTATCTGGCAAAAATACACGAGCTTATCTTCCCGGCTTTGTTTCTTATCATAATGATAATTCATGACGAAAGCAAAGAGATGGGTACTCGATGCAGAGAAGGCATTATAGATTTCCTGCAGATTCACCGCCTCCAACTTCTGCCTGTTACCTTTGAGATAATCATCGGGAATAGGTTCTGCCAAAGAATCGAGTCGGCGACCTTTCCTCTTTTTCAGTTTTTCTGAAAGAAGGCTGATGCATTGCAGAGCCTCATCAGATGTGCGAAGATTATCTATCGACAACTTGATGTAATACTTGGGTTGCGGTTCCATCCATACGGCATTCCGGGTGGCAATAACCTGTCTTACATCCGTAGCCTCTTCCCATCGGAACTGGTCTTTCAGATATTTCAGTTTCTTCACCTTTTCGAAGATGCGGTTCTGATAATCTATCATATTGAGGTACTGGATAATCTGGCGTTCTATCTCCAGCAGATTATGATAAGACTCGTTAAGCTGAAGGCGCACATCATTCACCACGTTTTTCATCCGCACATCCATCGCCATGGAGAAGAAGACGGGCTGATCGGTATCTATCACCCGTTCGCTCTCGGTGATGAGCTGAGATATGTTCTTCAACTTCTCGCTCAGTCGCTGGAGTTTCGTTTTCTTGATTTCGTAATTAGGCTCATTCTTATAAGTATTATCCATATTACGCTTCAAATCCAACACATTTCGAACGGTGGCAAGGGCTATGGTCTTCAGGCACCGGCGCACCTCCTTGAGATACTTATATTTTCGGGATTCGTTATTTTCCTTGAGATAATAGTCGATATTCTCATTCAACACAGAGATATAATCACGCACCGAAGAAACATTGATTTCCTCGTTCACTTCCAGCACATCCTCGAAAAACTTCTGATACACGTCTTCCATCTCCAGACAGTCGCCCGTATCACGAATCACTCCATTTTCTATCAAATATCGGATGCGCTCCTCCTTGTATTCGGTCATTTCCAAGGCATAGTCATAACGAAACTGAAGGGAATGTCGCTTGGCAAACATCTCCTTCAGCAAAACCTTTTCCCGGTCAAGAGTTTTAATCAATTCATCTATAGAATGGAAAGTCCCCATTGGCTTGTCATTTAAATAGCTATTTTTATTTCGGTGCTAAATTACTTATTTTTTATAGAACAGCCAAATTTTCATAGCACTTTTTACTGCCAAGGGGTTATAAAAGACAGATTCCTATCACGAATATAAGTATAAAAGACTTAAAATGAGAGAATTTATTTTGGAAATCTAGATTTTATCCCTAATTTTGCACATCAAAAAAGAAAAATAAAGAAAAAGTATGAATATCAAGGAGAATTATCGACAATATGTAAGCCGATACGCTGCTGAGGTGGCTGCCCTGAAGCGTAAGAATACGGGATTTATAACGGGCGAGCTGCTGGCTTTTGGCGGCATCCTCGCCTTTCTGATCTGCTATTTCGCATTGGATGGAGATACGCAGAACTATCTGATGGGGGCGGCGCTGTGCCTGATTGCCTATCTGGGAATCAGACGACTTGACGACAAGAACAAGGAGAAGATAGAGCATCTTTCGGCTTTGCTCAAGGTTTATCAGGACGAAATCA
>OGIM01000519.1_pt1 | contig 12542 bp, 10 predicted proteins | sample 1571801 | NCBI WGS metagenome assembly OGIM01 (sample SAMEA2582106, study PRJEB24529) | metagenome | biome: Human gut stool | place: China | collected 2011
GGCCTGAACGTTGAATCCAGTTGTTGGGTCGATGAATGGCACGGCGTCGTTGTCGGTGTTGAGGATGAAGGCAAGGCCCTTCTCCTTGGCCACTCGCTGCAGGGCGGCGGCCAGTTTGTCGCGCAATGGCTTGTAAATGTTGCCCTCGGCCTCCTTCAGCAGTCGTTTGGCCTCTTCCTTAAACGCCATGTTCTTCTCCATCAATTCTTGCAGTTCGGCCTGGCGCTTGTGGCGAATGGAGGGCGCAAAGTCGCGTTGCCCATCGAGGAACATCTCGTATTTCTGGTTGAACTCCTGCTCCACGCGCTTCATCTCGTTGACGTATTTGGTCCGCAAGTCATCGATGTTTCGCTGGGCGATGACATAGTCGGGCATCGACTTGAACGCTTCCCGATAGCTGAAATAGCCGAAGCGGAACGGTTGCACGTTGGCGCTGGCGTTGTTGGTTGTGGCCATCGACGTCTTGGTTGCCACGGCGTCGTAGCCTTGAGCGAATGTCACGAGTGTAGCCGTGGCAGTGATGATTGATAGGAAAAGACGTTTCATCGTTTGGTGTTTTAGGGTTGTTGAGGCTTTGTGGCGCAGCGATAGGGGTTGCAAAGGCCGTGTGCCACTTGTGAAAAGGCAACCGCCCGCAGGAGCAGGTGTTCACCTTTTCCTGCGGGCGGATGGTTAATGGTTTGTGTGCGGGTGAGCTTACTTCATCTTGGTGATCTCAGCCTGCACCTTGCTGGTTACGTCCTCGACGGCTGTTCCCATGTAGGGTGCTGAGCCTTCCTCGAAGATAAATGTGTAACCACCAGCCTTACCAACGCTGCTGATGGCGTTCATGATCTTGGTCTGGATAGGCTGCATCAGCTCCTGCTGCTTCTTCTCCAGCTCCTGCTGAGCGTCCTGGCTGGCCTGCTGAATCTTCTGGCTCAGGTTGGTCAGCTCGGTTTCCTTCTGCTCCTGCTGTGTCTGGTTCATAGTGCTCTTGCCCTTTTGGTAGGTGTCGAGCTGGCGCTGGAACTCATTCTGCATGCTTTCCAACTCGTTGCGCTTCTGCTGCTGCAGAGCCTGGAACTCGCCGTTGGCCTTTGCCACCTCGGGCAGAGAACTGAAGATGGTCTGAGAGTTAACCTTGCCAAACTTCTGTGCGAATGTGGCCAACGGAGCCATCAGCATGATCATTAATAAAAACTTTTTCATGTTCTTGTCTAAAATTGATATGATTTTTTCTTGTTAGGTTTCTGGGTTTTCCACTTTACGTGCCACTGTTTGCGGGAATCCGCATTGGCGTTCGCATGACACTGCGGATAGGCAAGCCGGCTTTAGCGGTAGCCTATTGGCTTTTGGGGTGTGTGCCACGTGCGTGGTTGCGGCTTAATATCCAAGTTTTTGCAGCACCTCTTGCGAGATGTCGATCTTGGGTGAGCCGTAGATGATGCCCGTGTCGGAAGCTCGGTCTATGACCAGCGAGTAGCCCCGGAGGTCGGATATCTCCTTCACGGCGTTGTAGATCTCCTCTTGGATGGGCGTCATGAGACTCTCGCGCTTTTTGAAGAGTTCCCCTTCGGGACCGAAATACTTCTTCTTCAGGTCAGAGGCTTCTTTCTCCTTGGCCATGATTTGCTCTTGTTTGGCCTTCTTTTGCTCCTGTGAGAGGAACACCACCTCGTTCTGATAGTTCTTGTACATCGTAGAGGCTTCGGTGTTGAGCGCCTCCACTTCGGCCTGCCATTTCTTCGACACCTGGTTGAGTTGCTCGTTGGCGCGCTCATAGGCGGGTATGTTTTTCAGCACATACTCCATGTCGACCAATGCGAATTTCTGCGCCTGCGCCTTGCCTATCGGCATGAGTGCGAACAGGCAAAGGACGAGGAGGCTTGCCAGCCGGCTGCGTCTTTCCTTATGGTTCATCGCTTTCATGTTCTTTCTTTTTTAGTTTGTGGGTCGTGTTTGGCATGGTGCCAACGTCTGTTAGACGTTTTGCCCATTCATTTGTTACACGCCCCTTCCTTTTTTGTTGTGAAGGTCTTGGCCCGCTATCGTTTATGGACAGGAGTGTGGCTCCTGTCCACTGATGGCGTAAGCGTTGTCGCTTTCTTTTCCGTAGGTTGTCTTGCGACGGATAGGTTCCGCCGTTTAGGGTTAGAACTCCTGTCCGAGGATGAAGTGGAATTGGCCTCCACCTTGCTGTTGTCCAAGGAAGTACTTGTCGAAACCGTAGGCCCAATCGATACCCATCAATCCTACCATAGGCAGGAAGATGCGAACACCGATACCTGCCGAGCGCTTCATGTCGAAGGGGTTGAACTTCTTCGTGTCGTTCCAAGCGTTACCTCCCTCAACGAAGGTGAGTCCGTAGATGGTGGTGTTGCCCAGCATAAACGGATAGCGCAGCTCTAAGGTGAAGCGGTCGTATGCGTATCCTTCGTATCCGTATGGTGTAAGATTACCGTTGTCGTAACCACGCAGGCCGATGGTCTCTGTGGCGTATCCATAGGAGTATCCGCTCATGCCGTCGCCACCCATGTAGTAGGTCTCGAACGGGCTCTTCTTGTATTTGTTGAAGCTTCCGAGCAATCCGAGCTCCACGCGTGTCATGAGCACGAAGGTTTTCTGTGCCGATGTGAGTGCGGTGAATGTGCGTGCCTTGAACTTCCACTTGTGATACTCAATCCAGCGATACTTCTCTTGCTGCTCCTTCACGTAGCTTGCCGAGTGGATATCGGTAGCGAGGTTCTTGTAATCCTTTCCGTCCCACAGCGACCATGGCGGTGTGATGGTGACGCTTGCCGTAAACTCCGAACCCTGGCGTGGGAACAGTTGGTTGTCGGTGGAGGTGCGGTTGATGGCGATGCTCAGGTTCAGGTTGTTTGAGTTACCGTTGGTGAGCAGGAAGTAGCGCCAGTTTTTCAGCATGTAACGCGTGTATGACAACTGCACGGAGAGCGTGAAATAGTCGTCGGGCCATCTCAGGCGCTTACCCCATCCCACGTTGACGCCCAACATCTTCACGTACTTGTCGGGGTCGTAGTAGTTCTGGTAGTTCTGGTAGTTGTAACCGTAGCTGTTGTAACCGTAGAGGTAGTTCATGTAGCTGTTCTGCCAAGCGGTGTTGTAGTAGTTGCTCGACACGTCGGTCGACTTGGAGAAGTAGGTTCCGACAGAGAACTGGATGGGTCGCTTGTTTCCAAACCAGTTGGTTGAATAGCTCAGGTTATAGCTTTGGTAATAGGAGGCATTGGTCTGCACGCCGAGCGAGAGCTTCTCGCCGTCGCCCACGGGCAGTATGCCGCGGTGCGCCTTGTTCTTTCCGAAGAGGTTGGCCATGGAGAAGTTGTTGAGCGTGAGTCCCACGCGGCCGATGATACCGGTCTGTCCCCATCCGAGCGAGAACTCCACCTGGTCGTTCGACTTTTGCTCAAGGTTCCAGTTCACATCGACCGTTCCGTCGTCGGTGTTGGGGCGCACATCGGGCACCACCTTTTCTTGGTCGAAGTGTCCCATCGACGCCAACTCACGTGCCGAGCGCATCAAAGCCTCGCGTGAGAAGAGGTCGCCCGGCTTGGTGCGCAGCTCGCGTCTCACCACGTTCTCGTACAGACGGGTGTTACCGGCGATTCGCACGTGGCTCAGGTGTGCCTGCGGTCCTTCGTAGATGCGCATCTCCAGGTCGATGGAGTCGCCCACGACGTTCACCTCCACAGGGTCGATATGCGAGAACACGTAACCGTTGTTATAGTAAAGGTTGCTCACGGCGTCGTCGTCTGTGCTCAGTCGCTTGTCCATGAGTTTCTGGTTGTACACGCTTCCCTTGTGCAAGCTGAGGTAGTGGGAGAGCAGGTCGGAGTTGTAAACGGTGTTGCCCACCCACTGCACGTTGCGCACGTAGTATTTCTGTCCCTCTTCGACCTTTATCCACACGTTGACGTGCTTTGGGTCTACGTTCCACACGCTGTCGCCCAGGATGGTGGCGTCGCGGTATCCCAGCTCGTTGTATTTCTCGATAAGCTTCTGCTTGTCGGCTTTCCAGCGCTCCGGGGTAAACTTCTTCGACTTGAGGAATGTGGCCAGTTTGCCCGCCTCGTGTGTCTTTGCGAATGCGCCCTTTCTGAACAGTCCGCCCTTGATTCTGAGATTCGAGAGTTTCTCGTTTCCCTCGATGACGATGTTGCGGACGCGCATTTTCTCCTTCTTGTCGATGATGACGTCGAGTATCACCTCGTTCTTAGAGGCCACGTCGTCGCGCTGTTGTATCTCGATGTCGGCGTTTTTGAATCCCTTGTCCTCGAAGTATTTCTTTCCCAGGATTTTTGCTCGGTCGATCATGTTGGGCGTGATTTGTCCGCCTTTGAGGATGCCCAGCTTCTGCTCCATGTCCTGCCGCTCGCTCTTCTTCAGACCGATGTAGTTGATTTGCGATACGCGTGGACGCGCCTTCAGCGAGATATGCAGGTACACCTTGTCGCCCACGAGGGAGTCGGCGGCAATCTGCACCTCTGAGAACAGTCCGTGTTTCCAATAGCGTTTTACGGCTTCGGTGATGGCAGTTCCTGGCAGTTCGATGTGTTGTCCCACTGTCAATCCGGAAATTCCGGTGAGCATGTAATCCTCGTAGCCGCTCATTCCCGATACGTTGATTCCGCCGATGACCACGTCGCGTGGTGATCCGGCGTATGTGATGTCGGGAAATACGATCTTGTCCTGTGCGTTTGTCATGGCGCTGCAGGCCAAGAGCGCGAGGCTCAACAGGGCTTTATGTTTGAATTTGTACATCCTTAGTTTGCTATGTGCTTAGTCTTATATGTGTGTTTGCGATGGTTTCGCGTGTGTGTTGTGGAGATTTGCTACTGTTCGTTCTCCACTTGCGCCTCGGTCTTTCCGAACCTGCGCTGTCGTCCTTGGTAGCTCTCTATGGCCTTCTTGAGGTCGTCCTCGGAGAAGTCGGGCCAATAGGTGTCGCAGAAGTAGAGTTCCGAGTAGGCTATTTGCCAGAGCAGGTAATTGCTCACCCTGCACTCGCCTCCTGTTCGTATGAGCAGGTCGGGGTCGGGCATGAACGGAGTCTGCAATCGCTGAGCGATGTATTCCTCTGTGATATCCTCGGGTTTCAGTTGTCCGGGCTTTTCGTTGGCCTCGGCCACGATCTGCCTGACGGCGTTGGTGATTTCCCACCGTGCCGAGTAGCTGAGCGCCACCACCATGGTCATGGCTGTGTTGGCCGCGGTGTGCTCCTCGGTCTCGTGCAGCTTCTGTTGCACGTCGGCGGGCAGTCGGCCCACGTCTCCGATGACTCGGAAGCGCACGTTGTTCTTCATGAATATCTCGTCTTCGAGCGAGGTCAGCACCAGTCCCATGAGTGCGCTTATCTCGTTGGCCGGTCGGTTCCAGTTCTCCGTAGAGAAGGTGTAGAGCGTGAGGTACTTCACTCCGAGGCGCGTACACTCCGAGGTGATGCGCCTTACGGTGTCCACTCCGGCCTGATGGCCGTAGCTTCGGTCCTTTCCTCTCTCGGTAGCCCATCGCCCGTTACCATCCATGATGATGGCGATGTGCTGTGGTATCCGTGTCATGTCCATATTCGTTGCTTTATCTTGTACGAATGATTGCTTCTGTTTTCCGCCACCTTATTCTTTATTACACGTCACGCACTTGGGCATGAAGCTGTAGGTGAGCGTTAGTTGCAGGGTGGAGTAGCAGTCGGTGTTCTTGAAGAGTCCGGTGCTCTCTATGTAGTAGGGGTCTTTCACCCCGTCGAGCTTGTCGCTCTGTGCGAAGTGGATGGCCCATTCGAGCCCCACGTTCAGGCGTTCGGCGAGTTTGTATTTCACTCCCAGTCCGATGGGCAGGTTGAACGCCACCTGCCCTTTGTCGTCGGTGTCGGCGTAGGTGATGCCCAGTCCTCCGAACACGTAGGGTGCCAACCGTTTGGCTCCTCGGTAGTCGCGCCCGGTGCCATAGGGCAGGAAGTTGTACTCGTAGGCCACTCCCACGTCGAAGAGCTTGTTCTTAAACTCGTAGGGTTTCTCGGCGTAGTCGGGGTAGAAGGTTTCCACGTCGGCCGACGATCCTTTCATGGTTCCGTAGCTTACGTTCATCTTCAGGGCCATGTAGGGGTTGAAGACGTAGCGTGCCAGCACCGTGGCCATGGGTTGCAGGTCTTTGGTCAGGTTGCCGTTGAAGTCGCCCAGGTAACCCATCAGGCCCACTCCGCCACCTATCTCCATGCGGTATTGGGGATCGTCTTGCGCCTTCAGGTTGCCGCAAGCCATCGCCAGGAGCGCCAATGTGAGCATCAGGTGTTTCATGAGTGGGCGGTTGGTTGGATTGTTAGCCAAAGATATTTACAGTCTATTTGTTGAAGGATGTCTGCTCCGTCTTCCATCCGAGGCGTGCCAATCGGCCCGAGAGAACCGTTGACAGTTGTGCCTTGCTAAAATAGAGAATGTTGTTGCTGTCGCAGAAGAGCGCCGCAGCCGTTGGGTCGGCCTGTATGATGGGTGTGGCATAGAGGTCGACGCTGCTCCAGGTGAGTCCGTGGTCGAGGCTCTTGTAGAAGAGCGATGTGCTGCTTCCTGTGGCGAGCAGTCCGCCGTCGTAGACCACCACCTGCAATCCTTCGAGGCAGGGCAGGGTCTTTTGGTTGTAGCTGTCCTCGGGGAGCAGTGCCCAAGCGTTGTTGTCGGCGTGTTCGCCGTTCTCCTCCACCTTGGTCCACACCACCGTCTTGCCGTTGCGGTTGCCGATGAGTGTCAGGTTGTTGGTGTTGGCGTTCACCTTCGAGGGCATTGCCACGAGGTTGATATTGCTTTCGGGCAGGGCGTCGGCGTTGCTGTCGAGCGCGTCGTTCACCCAGGTCTGTCCGTCGGTGGTGTAAGCCAATCCGCTGGTTGTCAGCGCGTAGAGTCGGCTTCCTGATCCTCCGATGATTTGCTTGATTTGGTTGGGAGTGTCCATCTTGCTCCAGTTCACCCCGTCGGCCGACTGGTAGAGATAACCGTTGCTGTAGGTATAGAGGCTGTTGCCCAGTGTGGCGACGCTCTTGTAGGCGTCGTCGCCCTCGAGCTCCGAAGCCTTTTGCCAACTGCCGTTTACGAGTTGGTAGCCGATGGTCTTGTCGCTGGCCTGGCAGAAGAGCCACATGCTGTTGCCGAGCTGTGCGAAGCGTCGTGCGCCCAGCTGGTCGGCGCCTTCGGCTGTGGCCTTTCCCCATGCAAACTCGTCGCCAGTCTGCTTATGCACGTTGAGCTTCAGCACATACTCCTTGTAGGCGTTGCCGCGGTTGCTGTAGACGCGCACCTTGATGGGTGTGGAGAGGTCGATCGAGTCGGTCGACTGGTAATAGCCGATGCTGTCTCTTCCCCACATGTCCTTCAGCTTGAGCATGACCACGCCGCCGTTCTTGGTTGAGAACGAGCAAATCACGTGCTTGGCGTCGCAGTTGACGGGCAGCGAGTCGGGGTTGTAAATCAGGGCGTTGACCTGATCGATATAAAACTTATAGCTGCTGCCGGCGATTTTGGTGACATAAATGCTGTCGCCCGTACCGTCGGTCTTTGTGGTGTGGTTGTAGCGGTTGATTGTACCCAGCGAGAAGGCTGTGATAGCGGTGTCGTCGTAGTATGTCACCTCGACATCAGTGTCGCTGAGGCAGGAGGTCAAAGAGACCATTGCTGCGACAATGATGAGCAGCGAGAATAACTTTTTAATCATTTTTGCGCGCGTATAATTTATAATTTAGCTGCAAATTTACGGAGATTTCTTTAATTTATGGCCATATTTCGGTGTTTATTATGTTAATTATCGAATTGGTGGCCTTTTTTAAGGTTTGTTTCAGAATGGGTTAGGCCGTTTGGCACGAGCGTAGAAGGCATAAAAAATGGCAATACGATCACTCGCACTGCCATTTTTCGTAAGGATATTGCTATCGGCTTTCGGCGCGCCACCAAACAAAAAAACTTGACTCGTTTGGCGTTGTCGTTTTGACAATGGCATCCTCTGCCGGAACGGGTCCAATGACCCTATAACAATATTCTCACCTTTACCTTAAAAAATCTATCAAACTACTAACCTAATGAAACTTTATTGGAATCTTCTCACGAAGACACCGCAAAGATACACATTGTGCTCGTTCACGCCAAACTTTTTTGCAATAATTTAGATAATTCTATTGCATTTTGATGAAATTTTACGAGTTTTATTACAAAAGCCGCTTAATTAGGGCGATTTTACACTCTATCGCATCCCCAATGCACACATGTTGCTGTGATAGGTCATGGCGCCTGGTTGGAGCGCCCACAACCCTCATTTGGGTTCGAAACCGCTTTTACGCAATCGTTTACGTTCAGAACGAATGAAAAATATCCCATTGTGCCACCCGTGGGACGGTTGGCAAACGATTGTGCTTAAGTGATGGGCACGGGGCGTAGGGCAACAAATGGGGCGACGTGTGAAGCGCCGCCCCGACGGGTTGGGGTTTACTCACCTGGCAACATCATGACGTTGACCTTCTTGGCGCCCTTGAGCATCTCCTTCATGAAGGTGGAGATGGTTGCGGGCGTCTGCTTCTCCACCAAGCTCCACCCTAATAGACGTTCTAAGAACAAGGACGAATTTGTATAAATATAGGAAATAACAACAATTTTCCATATACATTGCCATGATATCCATAATCAGATCCATTAAAATGATATTTGTCAGCATCATTTATAGCGACATGTCCATCAGGAGCCAATGTGATTTTTGTTACTTCTAAACCAAGTTTCGCTAAAGATCTGTTAAAGTCTGATTTTAATGAAGTTTGCGTTATAGATTGTTCAATTAATGCAGAATTATAGGAATGAAATTTGCCCAATCTCAATGATAATTGAACTTGCACATCAAATAAATGAGTGGTGAAGATCTCTATGCCATATATGGAATCCAATGGAAATTTGGATTGCGCTAAGTATAGCACTTTAGATATAGCCTCTATACTTTCACTGCTAACAAATCCTTTCCTTCTTTTTTTCGCTTTAGTCTTTTTATGATACTGCCAATATGTACTGATGGTTTGTGGCTGTAAAATATAACCTTTTGAAGTTCTCCTATAGCAAAAACACCATAGAGAGCATACGCTCGTATCTTTCAAGCAAATTACATCATAGGAATCGTTTTTTTCTAAATATATCAATTCTCCTTTAGGCTTTAGGCTTTGGAGATATGTTTTAAGTAAGAAACTGGAACTTATTAAAAAGAACTCGTTGGCGGAATTAAATTAGTGCGTACTTAATTCGCCCTATGGGTTTGTGATTACTGTAGTTGATATATTGCAACACGGTCAGCGCACTAATTTTGCCAATTATTCTGGCAAACAGGCCGCGTGTATCTTTAGCATAGTTTCTTATGACCATAAACTGATCATTGAGTTGTGAAAACAAGGTTTCAATTCTCTTTCTGGCTTTCGCAAAAGGAATGAAAGTAGGTTTCCAGTCCTTTTGGTTTAGCCGGTATGGACATTCGAGTTTAATGTTTGCTGTCTCAAAGAGGTCTAATTGTACCTCGGCACTGAGATAACCTTTGTCTCCAAATATGTTGCAGTCATGATAAACCTGCTTGATATCTTTGAGGTAATTAATGTCATGCACACTAGCCTTGGACAGTTCATAAGAATGTATAACGCCACTCAAACCGCAAAGTGCATGAAGCTTATATCCAAAGAAGTAGATGCCCTGAGATGCACAATATCCGAAGTCTGGTGCTTTTGCATAATCACCATTAGTTCCCATCTTACAACGTTTACCACGGGATATGCGGCACACTTCTATCGGCTTGGAATCTATGCAGAAGAAGTCCTCACCTCCATCCATCTCTTTAGCCATCCGACTGCGTATCTCTTCCTGCAGATTGCTTACAGACTTACGGCGGTCATTGAACTGACGGCGCGAAATGAGGTTGGGAAGCTTGCTGCGACATTCTTTCAACTTTGATTCGAACAACCAGTTTTCACTATCGATTTCTTCCGATTCTGCAGCCATACTCAATGCGATGACTTCCAAATCTGAAAAGCGGGGAACGGGACCTGGCCTGAGAATATTTCCTTCCTCTGTGACTAATCCGTTGGAGAAATGCTTGCATATCTCCAAAAATCTAACGAACTTTGTGTACAAGTTGCACATAACCTGATAGCATAACTTAAAGATTGAGCACTCTAAGTTACTAATATTCTGCGATATGTGCAACTTTTTGGGGTTCATATTATTTCCAAATTAATTCCGCCAACGGGTTATGTTTGGTCCTTGATAATAGGAAACGTTCTTGGTAGGTTCTATCAATTAGCTTTGATGGGCTTTTGCTCTATCTCCGAGTAGAATTCTTTGTAATTAATAGAACCTACCTCTTACTATATAAACGCTCGGACCGGAAAAATGTAACAGAATTTGTGGTGGAATACTTCTTGGATAGCCTCAAAGCCCAGCCTTGATCAGCCACTCCATCTCGGCCTTGAAGTTGTACAGGCCGTTGATGCGGTACTCCTCGCCCACGATCCGGCCGTCGGGCGTGATGGTTTCGTAGTGCGGAATGCTGTTGAAGCGGAAATACTCTTGCAGGCGGCTGAACTCGGTGTTTGGAATGCAGATGGTTTCCTCGTCGGCCAGCCATTCCTTCACATACTTGTGGTAAGCCTCGCTGCCTTCGGCCGTTTCTTCACCCGCGATGAACACGAGTTTCACGTCGTCGCGCTTCGCAATCTCCGCACGCAGCTCCTTGCTGCTCTGAATGGCACCGCGACAAGGGCCGCACCCCATGCCCCAGAAGTCAATCACCAAGTAGCGGCCGGGGTAGCGCGCCTGGAGCGAACGGATGAGTTGGGCGGGCTGGCCTTGGGGCAGGGGCGAAGTGAAGGATGCCATGGCCTGTCGCGCTGCGTGGAACTGTTCGGCATGGCGGCGCAGAGTTTCGTGGGAGAAGGAGGCCACATAGCGGGGGAACACATTGCTCAGGCAGGGAACGCGCCCGGCCTGCTGTTTGCGTTCCTCCTCGCTGAGCTTGGGGTCGGCCCACACGCGGTCCTTACTGCTTTCATTTTCGCGCCACATGTTGTAGTCGCTCAACATCTCCTGATAGTTGGACATTTGCGCCATAAGGTTATTCTTCGTGCTGCCCATCATGCCGCGCCACGTGGCATAACGCTTTTCCATTTCCTTCAGGATGCTTTCGGACGTATTGTCCCATGGGCCGTCTTCGTCCGTGATTTCCACGGGGCCGTCTGCGCTGAGCACGGGCCAGGCATATTGTATGCGGTTGAGCAGAATGTCGTAGTAGCCGCTGGCCATGAGCAGCGGATTGTCGAAGTCGATGCGGTGCAGCAGCCGGCTGTAGAAAGTAGTGTCTCGCAGCGTGGCATGCACGGCACTGTCGGCAGCAGTCACCAATTCCACGTTAAACCTTTTCGCCAGGGCATAGTCCATCACGCCCGTGGCATATTGCGCCTGTGCATCGGCCACAGCCAATTGCATTTCAGTCGGCGTGAAATGGTGGCGGGCGGCTACCGTCTGCAGGCGGTAGGCCGTGAGCTGCCACAACTCTTCGGCCAGTGCTTCGGCTTCCTGCGGCGTACCTTCGCAGTGATACATTCGCGAGTCTATATCCCTGAAATCCAGGCCCGACTTCAGCCATCGCTCTACCTCCTGGCTGCTGCCGCTGTGGTAGTCGCAGCGGTACAGTCCGTCGTCGCCCTTGCGTACGGTCACGTCAATGGTGTCGCCGGGGCGGGCGAATACTTCAAGATAGTTCATGCCCGGCAATGCTTTGTCCAAACGGAACGAATGCTGCTGGGGATAATCCACCTTCCATCGCTTCTCAAACGTGCCGTCGGGGCGTATGTCGGCCACCATGACCAAATCATACTTATCGAACACGCTTTTGTAGGACATTTCGAGCTGGGTGGGAAATCCTGCCTCGGTGATGTAGCCCTCAATGCGTCCGCGAAGGGTCACGCTGTCGGTGGTGAACCAGTCGGCAAGTGAGGGGTAAACATTCGCGCTGGCCAGTTCTTCCATCGTTTTCATCTTTAACTTCTGCTTGCTGTCGTGGATGCCCAGAAGCATGAAAGCCCTCTGTCCGTCGTACTCGATGAAGTCGAACACCCGCGTGCGCTTGGGCAGGGGTTCAAAGTGCAGCGTGAAGTGGGTGGTTCTGTCGGCAGGCGAAGTCACCCATGCGTCCAAGGTCAGCCCTTCGGCCGAGCGCACAAGGTAGCGGCGGTTGTTTTCGTCCACCAAATAGCAGGTGCCGGCAATGCGGAAAACGTAGCCTGCGGGATAGTCCATCGTGAATTGCACCGTGGTGGCCGTGTCGGCAAACACCACCTTGCTTGCCTTCAGTTCGCCGCCCGATACATTCAGGCAGCCCAAAGCCTTGGGATTCTTGAGGGTGCGCTGGGCGCAGGCGGGAGCAGCCCAGACCAACAGGCCACACCACAGGATGATCAGAAAATGTTTCATGGTTTCTTGTCTATTTAGTGTTTACTGAATAATTTATAACTCTCTGATATTTAAGTTTATATAACTTTA
>OGIM01000538.1_pt1 | contig 12174 bp, 8 predicted proteins | sample 1571801 | NCBI WGS metagenome assembly OGIM01 (sample SAMEA2582106, study PRJEB24529) | metagenome | biome: Human gut stool | place: China | collected 2011
ACGAGGATGCCTTCGACAAGGAGAAAATCCGCCATCATGTACAGTTGTGCGATACCGCTACCCACAAGATTTTCTACGATAAGTTGGAATTTATCTATGTAGAGATAGCCAAGTTCAACAAGCCCCTGGAAGAACTGGATACGCTCTACGAGAAGTGGCTCTATGCCCTGAAGAATCTCTATAAGCTTACACAGCGCCCTAAAGAACTGTGCGACAAGGTCTTCGATCGCCTCTTTGAGGAAGCCGAAATAGCCAAGTTTACTCCGCAGGAAATGAGGGAGTATGAAGCCAGTAAAAAGGCATATCGAGACATCAAGAATTCCATTGATACGGCAAAGCAAGAAGGTCTTGCGGAGGGTATTGAAATAGGCATGGCGAAAGGCAAACATGAGGCCAACACTGAAACGGCACAACGTTTGCTGGCAATGGGACTTTCTGCCGAACGAGTTGCTAAGGCAACCCAGTTACCTTTGAATTTTGTCGAGAATTTGGGCAACTCATAAAACGAATGGCATATGAAACAGGAAATGAGGGAGTATGAAGCTAATAAAAAGGCATAACGCGATATGAGCCAGAATGCCCTGGATATAGCTAAGAAAAACGATGGAAACAGGTTATTTAGCTTTACTTATCTATATCCTATCATTATGAGTATAGGGAAAATCCTATGCTATATTAGGGTTTATTCTATCCATATATCACAAAAAACATTTAATTTTGCAGCAGAAAATGATAATAATATAAAATTATGGAAAAAACAAAGAGATGCCCTTATTGTGGCGAAGAAATTCTCGCAATTGCGAAGAAATGCAAACATTGTGGGGAATGGTTAGATGAAACTCATCCCTTAAAGGAAACAAAAAACGGTCCTGCCTGTGGAGAATCTATTGCTGCAGATGCAAAGGTATGTCCTATATGCAATGAACCTACATATGCTTTGGATGAAACAGAAACTCTTTCAGATACTTCTGATTCAAAAGGAACAACTGTAATTAATGACGGACACATTCTTTACTGTAAAACATGCAAGGAAAAGATCAGTTCAAGCGCTCAGACATGTCCTAATTGTGGGGATACTGATCCTTTTTATTTTGACGACATAACCAACAAACGCAAGAAAGTAGGTCTTGGATGTGCAACCATAGTTATTTTAGCCATTGTCATGACATTTATATTTAGAGCTTTTGGGTCTAAACATGGAATATTAACTTGGAGTTCTGCCGAATTTTGGATCTTTGTATTCGTTATATTGGGCATTTGGGGTTTACAAAAATACTTCTCATATGCCAATATGAAAGAACATAGAGATGAAATGGATAAGATTTTCAAATCGAAGAATGACTCCCAGGCTCTTGAAATATGGAAGAAGGAATTAGAAGAGAAAAATAATAATTAAACTCATTAAAAAATTATATGAAAAGAATTATTTTGTGTATATCTATGTTGTTCATGGTAATGGTATTTACTCATGCACAAGAGAAAGCTAACGTATTGGTTGAGAAGTTTACTGCAGAAGGCGGTTATACTGACAGTGATATACGAACTTTAAGGGAAAATGTTATTAGAGCATTAGTCAAGACTATGCGAGTTAACGTTTTAGATGCAGAAAACTGTAAAGCCACTGACAAGCAGTATACTTTACTTAAAGGTCATCTTCAAAAACCAGCCGTATCCAGCCAAACTGCAGAAGATAAAGGAGAAAGATTTACGCTGACAGAAGTAAACCTTAACTATGTTATTACTATGATTAAGCCGAATTCGCAGGAATCTTCAACTTCGTTTATGTTCACAACCAGAGGTAACAGCATGAGTGGCGAGGCTGATGCGATTGCTGATGCATGTAAGATGGTAAAGTTAAGCATGACCAAGATGATGGAAAAGGTGTTTCCTGTGGTTGGAAAGATTGTATTAATTGACAATGCTAAAGATGATAAAGCTCTGACCGTATATATTAATCTGGGAGCATCAAACGGAATTAAAAAGGGACAGAAGTTTGATGTTGCCATCATGAAAGACGTAGCTGGAGAGCAAGTAGCCAAAAATATTGGAACATTGACCGCAACAGAAGTTTCTGATACAAAAACTCTTTGTAAAGTCAATAGTGGCGAGGTTGACATTTTCTCATCTGTAAATTCCAGTGTAGATATGGTTGTCAAAACCCGTGAGAAAAAGGGACTTTTAAAAGGATTAGGCGATGTTATGGGAAATGTATATGGTGGTAGCGGATTCATTGCAGACTCTGGTATGCAAGTGGAAAAATCTACAGAGAATACAATTTCGGCTGCTTCAGTAACTGGTAATGTTGGAACAGCAGCATCAAGTCAAAAGACCGGTTCAACAAGTAAGTTCAGCTACTATGATTTTATTTCCGAACCTAATGGGCGTAAATACATCGAACCAATTCTTGATTGGTCTGCAAACAAAGCTACTATCACAGCTTATATGAAGGAAGCAGGCTATGTGAAGAGCGATGAAGACATGTTGGCTTTTGCCAGCGATGATGATAATGACCCTCATAGTCCATCCATCATGTATATGATAATGAATGGCCAGTACTTCAGTGCAACATCTATGCTTATGCAAGTTAAAAAAGAAAGCGTTTTAACATGGATGAAGCAGCATTACATCTATAAGGGGAAAAACAATGGAGGCCTTGCCGATTTGCATAATTTTATTTCTAAAGATAAAAAAACAAGTATTATGGTCAGTTTTATAAATCTGAATGAATCAGAGTATTCAACTGTTACCATAGCATACCAAAAAGAATTCTAATTAATTGAATTGAAGATTGTGCCGATAGGGTTTATCCTATTCGGCACTTTATTTTTATGAAAAGAAACAGAGTTTTTTGCAAGTTTCCTTGCGTAATAAAAATAACTTGTCTCTGCTTCTATAAAAATGTAAGAAATAGCCCCCAAAAACAGCATGATTATTTGGACAAACCAATATTTATTCTTATCTTTGCATCCTATTTTTCATAGTAAGTATTTTAACAGTAAAAACTCAAAATGATGAAGCAGAAAAAACATCGAAAGATTCCGGCACTGGCTGCTGGAACCACACTCGTGGCAGCGATGACCCTGATGGCATCCTGCTCCACCGATTATGAAGACCAGATTGTGTACAACGACATTGAAAAACCGTTCCAGGAAGATTTCAAAAAGGATACGGTGGTTTTCGAAAAGTTGCCGGCAGAACAGGCTAAACACATTCTGAATCTATCTGACCCATCAACTGAAATCGTAGACAAACCGGATTACACCTTCCAGACTGACAACCTCATCAATGTTAGGAAATCTACTGAGGATGAATCGCTCGTCATCACCAGTTGGTCGGCAAAACCAGTCTCCAACGTAACACTCGAGATGTATATCCCGGAAGTGGATGAATACATTCCGGTGGCGTTCATTGAATCCATTCCCGCCTTCTCCCGCTTCTCCTTCAAGCCATCATTCGTTGGCAGACGGAATATCTGGAAAAAGAAAAACGGAAACTTCGTGAGTTTCACCTGCCCGTATCTCGACCTTAACAGGATGAAGACACGTCTCGTGAGCGATGATGAGCACTTCAAGATGCTCCAGAAGATTGACGCCAGATGGACCTGCAGTTTCTCCAACTACGGGTGGACTCCAGAGGTAGGAGAATCACACAATTTCCGTGAAATGAAACCTATCTACGCCCGCGAATGGGTGGTGATTGTCACCAACTATACCTATATGATGACCACTCCGGAATATAAGTATGTGATGGCAAACTTCAAGAAGGTGATGGGCGGTGATCTCTACGACAACAATAAAGTAACGTTCACTGCCGAGAAATACCAGAGCGAAATGGAAAGATTCAAGGCACAGAAAAACTTCGTGCTCGGACAGTCTAGTCCGGCATACGGTGGATTGGGCGGCGGCTACATCTGGACCGTTACCGACTGGAACTTCTATGGCCATTATGGTTCGTTCAGCGGATGGGAAGCAATTACCCACGAGCACATGCACTGCATGGACTATAGTCACGACAGCAATATGACGTATCCAGCCAAAACACCGGAAGGCGTCAACGTAGGATGGCCGGAATTTATCTGGCAGCTGCACATGTGGTTGAGCCATAAGGGCGATCTCCCTTATACCGACCGCAATCTGCTGGGCTTCCACAAAGATGAGAATGCCAAGTATCGCGACTGTGGTATCAATGATACCTTCAAGGATGATGCCAAACTGCAGAAGACCATAGAGGATTTTTACAAAAAGAGCAGACTGGTGAAATATTTCACAGAGAACCCAATTAAAGATCATGCAAAATAAAGGAGGAAACTATATGAGAAAAAATATGATCATGATAGGAGCAGGAATGATGCTGGCTTTAGCTTCCTGCGATAAGACAGAAATACGTGAGATAACGGAAGACAGAGTGGTACCGCAACCGGTAGATACCATCAAGGTGGCAGATCATTTCTATCTGGACGGCCATCTTTCCCGCACAGCCGAAGATTTAGGTGGCAGACCGCTGGATGCAGCCAACCTCTTTCACGATGGCGAAGAGTTGTATGTGGCAAATTTTGCAGGCAAGTGTGTTGATGTCTTCGATGCCGAAACGTTGGAATTCAAGCGCAGCATGAGCAACGGCGACCGCACGCTGGCACGCGATGTTTATGCTGAAGGCGACCATCTCTTTGTGGCTGCCGGCGAAAATCAGGAGGTACAGATCTTCGACAGGAAAACGGGCAAATATCTCAGCCGCCTGGGCACAGGTTCCTGGCCAGCCAGCATGATTTCGAAGGTGGGCTGTGTTTGCGCAACCCCTCGTCTTGTTTTCGTGCGCGACTCAAAGTATACCAACATCCGAGTCTTCGACCGCGAGGCGCTGAACCTGGAGGCAGCAAACAACAATAAGGTATTTGCCAAGCTCAGTACGGGTGGCGATTTCATTGGCAGCAAGGATGAGCCGCTGGGAGAATCCTACGATATGGAGGTGATTGGCGATTCGCTCTATGCCTTCATTCCTCGCACGGGAACCATCTATTCATGGAAAGTAGAAGACATCATCCAGCAAAAGGATTATGCCCCGCTCAAGGTTTCCCGTTCTCAGGAGTTCAAGCTACGTTCCATTTCAAAGACCCACGACAAGGATAAGTTCTTCGTATCAATGTTGAAGGACGGCAAGATACAGTTGGCAGAATACAGTCTCGCCGATTTCCAGGCAAGAAACTTTGCCAATCCGTTGCGCTGTTTCACCGCCGATGACCGCGTCCTCCTTCCTTCGCAGACCATCATAGCCTACCAGAAGGAGAAACTGATACTCACCAATGGTGCAAAGTTAGACCGCTGGGATATCCGTAACAATCCGGCATACGAAATCAAGCCAAGACAGAAATAACCGTAGCGTTGTCTTATTTTCAAAATAAATTCCCCCATCCTGCCTTCGCTGGATGGGGGATTTCTGTTATTAATGATAATCGGCTTCTACACGGATAAAGACACCGGCTTTATTGTAATAGAGTTCATAACCAGGGATATCGATTTCATATCCTCCTAACTCTTTCTCTATCTTGTAAGGCTTCTGATTAGGATATCGCTTCGCTATATCTGCTGCAATGTTGGCTGGAATGATACCATCAGGCATCACAGAGAACTTGCAGTTAACCGAAGTCCACTCGCCTTTCGCATCAAACTCCAGTTGGGTTCCGTCGCTGAGCAATACATCATACTCCCACCGGCCGTTGTCCTTTTCCTTCTCCGCATGGCTCACGGCAACCTCGGCAAAATGCTTCTTTACAAACTGCTGTGCATGCACCGGCAAATCATCAAAACTGATTATTCTTTCCTCACTGCTGTGGCAAGATACTGATATCATAGCCAATACCATCGACAAAAATGCCGTCAAAAACTTTCTTTTCATGTTGTCTAATTTTAAAAAATATTGAATCAATTACCTGTTTATTCTGTCAATTATTATTTGCGCATTACCACCTTCTTTCCATTCCGGATATAGATGCCCGGCTGGGTAACTTTGGTAAGTTTGCGGCCATCCAATCCGTATACTGCATCAGAAGATGAAGAAGCGGCTGCACTGCCCGTGCCCTGCGATAGAGCCGGCTTCGTGATGCCTGTAGTCGGCGCCTTGCGGTAGAGCGTAATGCGGCGGCGCAACGTATTGGCATTCCAGCGGTCCAGCCACATGCCGTCACGCTCTATATCTACATGTATCTCGTAGGTGCCCTCTGCCAACTCAGAAAGATTCACGGTATGGCGGGTAGAACCCGTAAGATCCGTATCATTGTTGCGCGGAATGCTCACTCTGCTGATGCTGCTCGTATACGCAGTCTCGCCCGTAGCCACATTGACCAGACGGTAGCGCATGCGGGTCTGCAGGCTGCCCTGCGTCAGATACTTCATATAGCCCGACATACCCAGCACCAGCTGCGGCTTCTGATCCAGGTCGAAGTAATGGGAAGGCACATAACTGCCCGCTTCATCCAGGAGTTTCACCGATGTAACGGTCACCCTGCCTTCGTAGTTGTTAGGATATACCTCAAGCAGGAAATCTTCCGGCACAGGAATCTCGTAGACGCCAGGATTCTTCGTCTCGATATTGTGGTTGAAGCGGAGCTTCATGCGATACTTGCCTGCCTTGAGCTCATGAGAGCCGGTAGAGCCCGAATAGGATGTCATGAACCTCACGAGCCACTGGGTAGTATCCATGCGCTGCGCCACCATGTGGACGAGATAGGCATTCGGTACCTGATAGGTTTCACCCGCCAGATTTCCCGTGCCCTCCAGTTCCACCTGTAACTCGCCGCGAGCCTGATAGCGGCTCAGGTTAGATACATTCAGCAGAATGCCTGCCAACTGGCTGCTGTACTGATAGGCTGGCTCCAGCACCTCTGGTTTTCCCGCAAGCAACAGGTGAGGCTTGTTGTCTGCCTGTACCAGCGTAACCTCGCCACGGTTTACAATCATCGGCACGGAATTGCCATTCACCATCTGCCTCCAGTCTTCCCAAACGCCCTTGTCAGCATCCAGGAGTCGGCGGCCCAAAGGTCGCAGAGTATAGGTGCCGTCTGCCAGACCGTCTATCTCATTCAGGTCCATCTTCCACCAGTCATATTCGAAATTGTAGCTGGTATAATAGGTAGCCCAAGTCAAGACACCCGACTGCCCGAAGACATGCATACACTTTCCGTCCTGCGTAAAGAGTCCGATGCCTATCTGTCCGGTATAGGCGCCTCCGGCATTCTGAGACAGATTGCGGGCTCCCACACCTTTGATCTGCGCCGGAATAACCGACTTCACCGTCATTCCTTCACTCGCCTGGAACTGCAGTCCCTGGTCATTATTCACCGACAGCACCACCGGTTTAGGCTGCAGCGGTTCTATCATTCCGTCGTTCGGATGCACGAAGAGTGCTATCTGATTTTCGTAGTAACAGCCGTCGCTGCCGTAACCTCCGCCCGCCGTCGCTGCCGTATTGATGTCGAAATAGCCATTGTCCAGACCAGCCCATCCCCAGTTTACATGCACCAGTCCGTTCTCATCGTAGCCATCATATAAAAAGGCATGGTCGCCGCCCGTCATGAAGACCGGACAGCCGAGAGACAGTTCCTGGTAGATAGCCTGCAGAAACTCGCCGCCCGGCAGTCTGTCCTTCTCCAGCTGGCGCACATTGCAGTTGTAATCGTGCTCAAGGGTACTCCATAACTTTGCCTCATCACAGAGGGTTCCGTTCACACCGTAGGTAGCATGAGCCAGTTTTCCCAAGTCGCGCATCAGCACGCCCACTGCCTGCCCCTGTGCCTCGCTGTACCCTCCTCCGCTGTAGGAATCGAGCATGTTGTCCCAGTCATAATAATCGTATGCCATGGCACCCTTACCCCGGTTTACCCCCTCGGGTCTCATCTTAGGCCAGCGGTGGGCATAGAGCACCTGTGCCATCGCCGTGATGGTACAGCCCGTATAGGTAGGCTTGCCGCTGGTGCTGCTGCGCGGGGTATAGTAGTTATAAGGATAATCCTGACTCCACTCCGCACTGACGAGCGGTTTTACCGATGCCTTCGGCGGTTTGGCATAAACCGGCGTCACGCTGATGCTGTCTACCTTCACCAGTTCCACCACCCGTGCATATCGCTCCAGGAGTTTTTTCATCGGAGCCGACATATTTTCAGCATCCAGTCTTCCCCTGTCGCTATATCCCAGTACCCCGCCTACCCGGTCATCACCCGCCACGATGACGAAGCCTTCACCATCCTGGTTGTTGAAGAGGTGGAGCGATGGTTCTGAAGTACGGGTTCCGCGGCTTTGCACCACCGACGGACCCACACTCACAGGATTTCCGATAAACTTTCTTGCCATTGTCTGCGCCTTGTTCACGTCTACCGGTCCGGCATAGACATTCATAGCACATATCGCCGATACGGCTATGGCGTAAAATTTCTTATCCATCATATCTCAGGTCAAAAAGAATTATCTGATTACCATTTTCTTGCCGTTCACGATATAGATGCCCGGCGTCGGCTTGCCGTTCACCTTGCGTCCCTGCATGTCGTAGATGCCCTCCGGTTTTTTCTGCTCCTGAACAAGGTTAGGACGGATGCCGGTAGTGCCATGATTGCGCACACTGCAGCGGGCAGCATTTTCTATCTTCCCGGTCTTGGTGTTGAAGAGCACCGCTGCTATCTCTATCTTGCTGCGGTCGCGGATCACGCTGTATTTGTTTACACCCTCAAAAGTGGTGGAGTGCGTCTTCACCTCGTCTGCCCGGAAGTCGGTCATCTTCGAGTCCTCCAGTCCGTTGTCCATACCCTGCGATTCTATCGCTACATGGTTATACACCATGCCCTTTACCTGCGACCAGCCCTCTACATAGTTGGCAGCATCGGCATAGAACTTCATCTCTTCGGGTGCATCCTTATAACTGTCGCTGGAATACTCGGCATAAATCGACTCCTGTCGCCATTTGTCGTCGCTCAGTCCGCTGGCAGTCATCACATAGCCTATGGCAAACGTTTCGCCCTCATCAGGCAACATGCATGGTTCCACCTGGGTTTTCACACGTATGTTGTTACCGTTCTCATCCCATTCTGCGTCCACCTCCATGTTCATATAGGTAACCTTGCTCTTTTCTATCTTGAAAGCATCGGTAATGTCAAAACCGGCAGCCTTGTTATCACGTGCCACCCATACGGCAGGAACCGTTACGGCATAGCGGTCTATCAAGCCTTCATATACCCCACGGGATACAACCTTGCTGATATCATCAATTTTATGAACAGAAACAGCCACTACATCGTCGGGATACATACGCGCTATGGCATCGGTAGCCACCAGTCCGATAGGACAGTGCGGGCACCACATTCCCGCATAATCTTCTACCAGTACCCGCTTGTGCGGCATCTTGTTGACCGTGCAGCAGGTAAGATAGGCATATCCCGCCGAAGCCTCGTTATACTGTCCGTTCACCTGTGTAATATTGAAGAGCACCTCTTCCTTTCCCAGTTTCTGGCCCGGTTTGATAGGAATTTTTACCTCTCGCGTTTCTCCATCCTTGAGCGGCTGGTCGAAGTTCAACACGAAAGGTCCCTCGCTCACCTGCTTATCTGTATAATAAAAGGTATAGCTGATGCTGGTCACCTCGGTATCACCCCAGTTGGTCAGTTTTAGCGGCACCGCCGTTTCCTTATCCCCCATTTTCAGGAATACGTTGCCCGGCGTCATAGGCGCCACCGAATTCTTTGCCCAGCAGCCAATTCTTTCCGCTATTTTCTGCGCCTGTTGCCAGGATCGTGGCCCGGCAGAAAGATGAGGTGGCAATACGAATAAGATTAGCAGCGACACTGCTGTTAAAATGGTTCTTTTCATCTTGTTTTTCTCGTTAAATAATTACTAATTTTGAGTTTCTGTTTTATTCTGTCATCTCATGGATTACTACGAGTCACGCCGACCCGTCTTTTCGGTTACAAATATACTATAATTTTTCCAAGACAGGACACGTTTAAACTTTTATTAACAGATATTCGTTATTTTTTCTTTAAAACCGACCGTTCGCATGTAGTACTGTATAATCTTCAAGGCAAAAACATAAAGCGTATGAAACAGGTAGAAGAAAGATACATCAGCTTGCTGACCGATTTCGGCTTCGACCGTCTCTTCGAGGAAGCCGAGATAGCCAAGTTTACCCCTCAGGAAATGAGGGAGTACGAGACCAGCAAGATGGCATATCGCGACATCAAGAATTCCGTAGACACTGCTAAGCGTGAAGGTATAGCTGAAGGTATGGAAAAGGGCATAAAGCAAGGTATGGAAAAGGGCATGAAGCAAGGCATGGAAAAAGGCATGAACCTGCGAAGCCTTGAGATTGCCAGGAAGATGCTGGCAAAGGGTATAGATGAAGTGTCTATTATGGATATGACAGGGCTGACGGCAGAGGAGATAAAACTGCTGAAAGCGGAGATGTAGATTACAAATATCACAATAAAATCAAGGGTCTATACGCCACCTGTTCATCGTGGCATATAGACCCTTGTCGTTTATTTATCCCAATACAACATTGGCAGGGACGACAAGGTTGTGGTATATGTTTCTTGCAACAGCAATGGTTTCACACAACATTAAGTACGCAGAAAGACTCCATAAAGCGGCATGTTGGAGATATTCTCTTGTTGACGATAAGGCAACATAGAATAACGTATGGCAGATATGTCAGGGTGCTCCTTAAGATAGTTATGCAATGAGGTGGCTTTGATGCTTGTACCACCTTTTACTTCTATAGGCAATAATGCCCCTTCACGCTGAACGAGGAAATCCATTTCCATACGAGAAGTATCAGAACTGTAATAATAGATGTGGGTAATACCCGATGCAAGCAACTGCTGAAGGACATACTGTTCTGTGAACGCTCCTTTGTACTCCGTGAATACGTTATCGCCAAGTAACACATCCTTTGCAGCGGTATCAGCCATAGCCCCCATCAGTCCACAATCGCACAGATACAACTTGAATGCCGACAAGTCTTCATAAAACTTCAACGGCAACTCAGGCTTTGTCACCTTAGTTATTTTATAAACCAAACCGGCATCCACTAACCACTGTATGGCTAACTCAAATTCCTTGGCTCTGCCACCCTTCTTCAATACCCCATAGACAAACTTCTTATTCTCTTTCGAAAGTTGACCGAGTATGGACTGCCATACCATATCTATGCGAGGCACCTCCTGTGCAGGAGCATGCTTGGAGAAGTCGCTTGCATAATTGGAGAGAATTTCATTCTGAATAGTGCGCACTTGCCCGAGCAATTTGTTTTCCATATACATCTTCACAACTTCAGGCATTCCGCCCACGTAATAGTATTGACGCAAATAATCTTTCAGTTTTTCGTGGAACGCATTCATTAACGCATAATCCTTGCTGTGCATCAGCTTAAGCAGCTGGTCCTCTCCCATAGCCATAAGAAATTCTTCAAAATCCATAGGGAACAGACGCATTGTCTGAACCTTGCCTACGGGAAATGACACACCTGCATGCAGGGCAACCCCCAACAGCGAACCTGCCACCACAATATGATACTCTGGAGCATCTTCGCAGAAATACTTCAAAGCTTCCAACGCCTGTGGGAATGCTTGCACCTCATCCAAGAATATAAGAGTTTTACCAGGAATTATATCCACACCAGTCAAAGCACTTAATCCTCGAATGATTCTCGCCGTATCGAAGTCGCCTTCATATATGGCTTGCAGGTTATCATTCCTATCGCAACTTACATAAGCAAGATTTTCAAACTCTGCACGACCGAATTCTTTAAGAATATAAGTCTTGCCACATTGTCTTACCCCGTTTAATATCAACGGCTTATGACACTCTTGATTTTTCCATTCTACAAGCTTAGCATATATCTTTCTCTTCATATCTTTACACTTTTAGACACATGAAACAATCAGATCATTACACTTTTCGACACATAAAGATGTCAAAAGCTTACACTTTCTGACACGTAATATCAATGCAAAGCTACACTTTTTTACACATACGACCAAATAAACATTGAGTATAAAGTGGGATATTAAGATATTTTAATACAATAGGTACTTCAAACCATGAAAACAGGTAGCACGAAACCACCTTGTTCATCGTGGTATATAGACCCTTGTCACAGATTTACACATATATTTACCTTATAACATAAAATATG
>OGIM01000543.1_pt1 | contig 11965 bp, 12 predicted proteins | sample 1571801 | NCBI WGS metagenome assembly OGIM01 (sample SAMEA2582106, study PRJEB24529) | metagenome | biome: Human gut stool | place: China | collected 2011
AAAAGCTCATCGAGCAGGCGCTCGCCGCCGATGTGGGCTGACCCGAGATTTAAAAAAGCGCCTGCTGTGCGCCATTGCATTGCCCCCGGCGGGCAAGGGGCGGAGTGAGTCCTGCTTCCCCTGAAGGAGGAAACGCGATGTATCGAAGTGTATTGGCCCTGCTTTTCGCCTCGGTGCTGCTGCTGGGCGGCTGCGCCGCCCAGCAGCAGACTGTGCCGAAGGAAAAGAGCGGACGGGAAACAAACATGGACAGAGCGGCTTTTGACTGGTCCGACGAGGAGATCACCTATATGGATACCAAAGACAATGTCATCTATCTGGCGGGCGGCTGCTTCTGGGGCATGGAACAGCTGATGCAGTCTATCCCCGGCGTCATCGACGCCGAGAGTGGCTACGCCAACGGCACCTGCGAGGCGGATGCCGATTACAAGACCGTCTGCAAGGGAGAGACCGGTTTTCGGGAGACCGTGCGGGTGGAATACGACCCCGAGCAGGTGAGCCTCGACGCGCTGCTGCTGGCCTACTTCTATGTCATCGACCCCACGGTACAAAACCGGCAGGGCAACGACCGGGGCAGCCAGTACCAGACCGGCGTCTACTACACCAACGAAAGCGCGAGAGAAACGGTAAAGCGCATCGCGGAGATAGAGCGCGGCCGCAGCGAGAAATTCTTCGTGGAGATCGGCCCGCTCAAAAACTTCTATCCCGCCGAGGAATACCATCAGAACTACCTCGAAAAGAATCCGGGCGGCTACTGCCACATCCCGCGCGCGGAGATGGAGCTTTTTTCCCGGCTGCGCATCGACCCGGGCGACTATCAGAAGCCCGCGGCGGAGTCCATCCGGGACAAGCTGACGGCGGAGCAGTACCGCGTCACGCAGGAGAGCGGCACGGAGCGCGCCTTCACGGGCGAGTTCTGGGACAAGTTTGAAAAGGGCATCTATGTGGATGTCGTCACCGGCGAGCCGCTCTTTTCCTCCACGGATAAGTACGAGAGCGGCTGCGGCTGGCCCGCCTTTACAAAGCCCATCGAGAGTCCTGCTGTGGTGGAGAAAGAGGATTTGAGCCACGGCATGCGCCGCACAGAGGTGCGCAGCCGCGCCGGAGACTCCCATCTCGGTCATGTGTTCACCGGCGATCCGGAGTCGCCCAACGGCGTGCGCTACTGCATCAACAGCGCAGCCCTGCGCTTCGTCCCCTATGAAAAAATGGAGGCCGAGGGCTACGGATACCTGCTGTATCTGTTTGAAAAATAGGACGCAAGCGGTCGGCAATTCTCATACAAGGAACTATCAGAGCATAACAGCATATCGGACTGCCCGGTGGCAGTCCGATATGCTGTGAATGGAATTTTCCGGCACTCTCAATGAGACGATTTCGAAATGGAGAAGCGCATGTATCTTTTTCAAATAAGCAACTACGATGATCCTGCTGTGGACAGAGAAACCGCAGAACTGCTGCACCAGCGTTTGGAAGCTGAGAGCCGGCGGCGCTGCCCCGCTATGTGGAATGCGATAGACCGCATCAGAACTCACGCCGCGAAAGGCCCGGGGCGCGAAAAGCGGACGGTGCGCTGCCGTATTTATGGCGTGTTCCTGCTGGCGCTGGGCCTTTTGACGCTGATCCTTGGCATGATGCCGCCAAGAACCACCGATGTGATCATTGTGGGCGGAGCCGTGATCATTGCAGGCCTGCTGGAGTTTGCCCTTGCTCGCGGAAGAACACCGCCGCGCATACCGGCGTCCTGCAAAAAGGAGGCGCGGAAAGCGCTGGAGCTGCGGCGCACCGTTGATTGGGAAAAGCTCAAAACCACCATCCGCTTCGAGGATGCCGGCATAACGATCTGCGCGGAGGAGAACGAAGAACATCTCCCGTACACACGGATAAAGAGCGCCTTTGAATCATTGCATTTGTGGCTTGTGGTCTGCGATGATGAATGCGCGCTGCTGCTCCAGAAAAAGGACCTGAGGGCCGGGAACGCAAACAGCTTCCTCTCTGACATCATTTCAAAAATGAACACAGGAACGGATGCATCCGGCTGAACACGGCAGCTATGTGACGTTACCAGCCCGTTTGTCCCAGTGGGACTTCAACTATGGTCCAGCTATCGACGGAAGCACACAAATGAGCGATTTCCAGAAGGATGATCGGAGGCAGATGAATAAGCGAGGGATAGCCTTTATAGTGGTAGATATCAGGGCTGTTGTCAGCAAAATGTAGGAACAAGAGACCAATCGGCAGGCAACGAACATGGGAGTTGAAGCAGCATTTTATATCCGCCTAAGAAAGATCCAGTAGGCATTCGACTACTGAGAACACACCATCTGATACCTCCCCCTGAAGAAATCCTCTAAACACCCCTCCATGTCGAAAGCGGATAGACTGCGATACAGCAATCTCTCCGCTTTTCTGTCGTGATCTCCTGCTTTGAGCGGAGAGGCGAACCTGCACGGCAATGAAAAAACATTGGCTCAATGCCAGGACAGGCGGTTTTTATGGGGTATCCTCACATCTGCGGTACTGTCGCCGCTACCGAATGGCAGCCTTCCTTCATTCACCTATAGGCGCCGCCGCGGCGGGTCAGCGCACCCACCCGCGCCACGAATTCTCTGGGGTCAAAGGGCTTAGGGAGATAATCGTCCGCGCCGCCGGTCAATCCCGCTACGCGGTCTTCGATCTGGCTTTTTGCCGTCAGCAGAAGGACAGGGGTCGCGACGCCCTGCTCCCGCAGAGCGGTCAGAACCTGAAGCCCGTCCAGCTTCGGCATCATGATGTCCAGTACCAGCGCATCATAATTTTCCGCAAGGCCATAGTCCAGCGCGTCCTGCCCGTTGTTGACCACGTCCACGGAATAATGCTCCCGCTTCAGCAGCGCCTCCAGTGCGCGGGTCATGGCAGCTTCGTCATCGGCCACTAAAACTCTCATATCGGTTCCTCCTCATGGTGTTCGATCAGATCGCGGATGGTTTGCAGGGAAAGGTCGGTGGAGGTGATCTCATCGGCGCAGCGCTTCAGCTCCTGTATCAGCAGCGCCTGATCCGGAATGTTCTGCTTATATTTGAGCTGATGCTCGATATTGGCCCAGCAGTCCATGGCGATGGTGCGCAGCTGGACCTCCAGCCATACGGTTTTTGGGGAATTTCCCAGAAAGCGCAGCGGCATCGAAAGGATCATGTGATAGCTTCGATAGCCGTTGGGCTTCGGGCTGCGGATATAGTCCTTTTCCGTTTGGATCTGCACGCCGGGGATGGCGCGGATCAGCTCTGCCGTGCGGTCGATATCCTGAATGAACGGACAGACCAGGCGGACGCCCGCAGCGTCAAAGACGTTTTTCATCGCGCTTTCCGCCGTGATGGGAAAAGCGAGCCGTTGCAGCTTTTGCCGCATACTCTCCGCGCTTTTGATGCGCGTTTGAGACGACGCGAACGGGTCACGGTTTCCCAGCTGCACCTCGTAGCGGCGGATCATATCCATGCAGGAGAGAAACTCGGAGATCGCGCCTTCCAGCAGGATCAGGTTCTCTCCGTAGAATTCCCGCTCTGCCGACGTTACTTCCGGTACTGAATAGTCCATGATCGACCTCCTTGCTGTCATTGTAAGTCATTCAGGTACAGGCCGCAGCGCAGGCGGTCGCTCTCGTCCAGCGTCAGCAGCAGCGTCAGATGCTCTGCCTCGGCTTTGACGGAGATGTGCCCGACGCCGTTTTCATCTGTGGAGGCGTCTGTCACCGCAGCGGCGGTAAAATGCAGTGCGATGCGGCTGATCTCCCGGCCGTCGCTTCCTGCAAGGATCAAGGTTGCCTCGTTATCTTTCGGCACTTGAAAGGAGGATGTTTCTCCGCGATCGTTCAGCGCGGCGGACTGTTCTGTTTGCCGGCAGCGGATACGAACGCTGCCTCTGCGTATCGCCATTCCGTTTTCATATCGGAAAACCGTCGTAAGTTCCAAATTTTCTTCCTGTTCTGATTCTATCGCGGATTTGTGAAATAAGTTTGAATATGCACAAAAAACAAGAAATAAGCAGACGAGCAAACAGGCGGGGATCGAGGCCCTGCGGATGAACTTCATGGAAAAGCACCTCCCTTCAAGCTGGCTCCATCATACGAGGCGGACTCAAAAACAACTTAAAAAACGGCAAAAATGGATTTTTAACTTGCTTTTAAGTTGGGCCTCTACAATGGGGGCATCCGAAAAAGAAGGAGGGTGTGTTCCTTTGATCGAAATTGAACACCTGAGCAAGCGATACGGCGAGCATCTGGCGGTTTCCGATCTGAGCGTTACCATCGAAAGCGGTCAGATCTACGGCTTCCTCGGCCCCAATGGAGCGGGAAAGTCCACCACCATGAATATCATGGCCGGCTGCCTTTCCGCTACGGAGGGGCATGTGCGCATCGGCTACGATATTTTTGATGAACCGGAAAAGGCCAAAAGGCTCATCGGTTATCTCCCCGAGCAGCCGCCGCTCTACCTGAACGAGACGCCGCTGGAATACCTGCGCTTTGTAGGGGAGGCCAAGGGTGTACGGGGCGAGGCGCTGAACCGGCAGATCCGGGAGGCCGTGGAACGTACCGGCATCGAAAAGGTGTGCCGCCGCAGGATCGCGGCCCTTTCCAAAGGCTATAAGCAGCGGGTGGGCATTGCGCAGGCACTGCTGGGGTCTCCAGAGGTCATCATTCTGGACGAGCCAACGGTGGGGCTTGATCCCATCCAGATCATTGAGATCCGAAATCTGGTCAAGCATCTCGGCAAGACCCACACCGTCATTTTCAGCTCCCACATTCTCTCCGAGGTGCAGACCATCTGCGACAAGATCCTCATCATTTCCAAAGGGACGCTGACCGCCCTCGGCACTCCGGCGGAACTGGAGCGGCGGCTGCGCTCGGCGGGCGAGATCGTGCTCACCACAGACGCCCCCGTGGGAAAGGCACAGGCGCTGTTGGCGGCGCTGCCCCATATCACAGCGGTCGATCAGCCGGAGCTTGCGGCGGACGGCGCGGCGACCATGCACCTCAAAACGGACTGCGAGGATATGCACGCGGTCTCACGCAGCATTTTCTTTGCCTTTGCAAAGGAAAATCAGGCACTTTTGGAGTTGTCTGTCCGGAAAGCCAGCCTGGAGGATGTGTTCCTAGAGCTGACGGAGAGCGGGCAGACGGAAGAATCTGAGCAATACACCGAAGAACCAAATGAAACGGAGGTGGACGCTTAATGGGCGCAATTTTTCGCCATGAGCTGCGAAACTATTTCCACTCACTGACTGCCTATGTATTCGGTGCGTTTCTGCTGGCAGTGGTGGGACTTGGTTCCGTGCTCTACAATTTGCAGGCTGCGGTGAGCAACTTTGAGTTTGTACTCAGCTTTGCCAGCATCATTTTCGTGGTCATCGTTCCGATCCTGACCATGCGTACCATGGCGGAGGAACGGCGGCAGCGGACGGATCAGCTGCTCTATTCCCTGCCCATCACAACAACGCAGGTAGTATTGGGCAAGTATCTCGCCCTTCTTGTGGTGTACCTGATCCCGCTGGCGGTCATTTCTCTCTACCCGCTGCTGTTTTCCCAATTCGGGGATGTGTATCTGCCCACCTCCTACGGGTCTCTGTTTGCCTTTTTCATGATGGGGGCGGCGCTGCTGGCGGTGGGGATGTTCCTCTCCTCCTTGACGGATAATCAGGGCTTCGCCGCCGGTATCGGCATCGCGGCGATCTTGCTGAACTATTACAGCGTGAGCCTTGCGGAATACACCTCGTCTACGGCCATGGGATCTTTGATCGCATTGTACGTCATCGCGCTGCTGCTGGGTGTGGTGATCCGCGGCCTGACCCGGAACGAGAATCTGGCTTACGGTGTGACCCTTGTGCTGATCGCAGCACTCTCGGTCGCCTACTTTGTGAACAGCAGTGCCTTTGAGGGGCTGCTGCCGGATATTATGACAAAGCTCTCGTTGTTCCGCCAGTTCAATAGCTTTGTCAACGGCGCATTTGATCTCACGGCCATCGTCTACTATGTCAGCGTGATGGGATTCTTCCTGTTTTTGTCGGTGCAGTCGATGGAGAAACGGAGGTATAACTGATGAAAAAATATCGTTTAAGCGCCCTTCCGCTTCCTCTGACTGGAACCGTAACGCCCTGCGGGGCGGCTCCTATTCACTTACCATCACGGCCATCGTACTGGCAATTTTGATTGCGGTGAATGTGTTCGCCTCGGCGCTGCCGAAGTCCATGACCAACTATGATATCAGCTCCAGCAAGCTCTACTCCATTACGAGCAACACAAAGGTCGTGGTCAACAATCTTCAGCAGGATGTGACCATCTATTGGGTCGTTCAATCCGGCGAAGAAAACGATGTGATTGAAAACCTGCTGAGCAAGTACGAAAGTCTGTCCGACCATATTGAAGTGATAAAAAAGAATCCGGATGTTTATCCCACCTTCACGCAGCAGTATACCAGTGAGAATGTTCCCAACAACAGCCTGATCGTGGAAAGCGGTGATCGGAATCGCTACATCAGCTACAATGACATCTACATTCAGAATGCGGATATGTACTCTTATTCCTACTCCACCTCCTTCGACGGCGAGGGCGCCATCACCTCGGCTATCGACTATGTGGTAAACGAGGAGCAGCCCAAGCTCTACCTCATGGAGGGCCACGGCGAGGCCGACCTCCCCAGCACCTTTGCCGAGCAGGTGGAAAAGGACAACATCGAAACGGAGAGCCTGTCCCTTCTCCATACGGAAACCATTCCGGAGGACGCGGACTGCCTGATGATCTACGCGCCGGAGAGCGACATTTCGGAGGACAAGCGGGATCTGCTGGCGGAGTATGTATCCGGCGGCGGCAAGCTGCTGGTGATCGCCGGCCCCACCCGTGAGGACGGGATCCTGAAAAATCTCTACAGCCTGCTCTCTGACTACGGCGTGGAGCCGGCGGAGGGGATCGTGGTCGAGAGCGACTCCAACTACTATTCGGCGTTCAGCGGTCCAGCAGCAATTTTGCCGGAGCTGCACAGCAATGACATCACTGATTCTCTTATCGACGCCAATTACTCCGTTCTCATGCCCGTCGCACTGGGCCTGACTGTGGAGGATCCCTATAGCGGCGCCGTAACGGAGCTGCTGACCACCTCGGATACCTCGTTCAGCAAGACGGCTGGATATGCAATGGAAACCTATGATCACGAGGACGGCGACATCGACGGCCCCTTTGCTACGGGTATTTCTGTGCGCCCCGGCGACGGAGAAATGGTGTGGTTCACTTCGTCCTATTTCCTGGAGGATTCTTATAACGCGTCTTCCTCTGGTGCCAGCGGTGACCTTGCTATGAATGCACTGGCAAATATGATCGGCGAGAGCGAGGCTATGGCGATCCGCAGTAAATCCCTGAACTATGACTACCTGACCATCAGCAGCTCCACGGCTTCGCTGCTGAAGGTGCTGATGATCGGTGCGTTCCCGCTGGCTTACCTCGGCATCGGCGTGGGCGTTGTGCTGACAAGAAGGAGGAAGCAAAATGAAACGGTCTAAAAAGCTTTGTATCCTCTTGGGCGTTCTCATTGCAGTCTGCCTCGCAGCGCTGGCCGCAATGCACTCGGAGGAGAAAAAGGAGGAGATCAAAACCAGCGGTGAAACGGTTTTATCCGTTGAATCGGCAAAAGTGACGGCACTGTGCTGGGAGCAGGACGGAACAACATGGAGCTTCCACCGCGGCGATGACGGCTGGCAGTATGATGATGACGCGGAATTTCCCGTCAGCGACAGCGCCATGGACGCCCTTTTGGAGCAATTCTATGGTTTCGGGGCATCATTCACCATTGAAAATGCCGAAGACCTCGGCCAGTACGGATTAGATGCGCCGACCTGCACCATCACACTGACTACGGATGATAAAACCTACACAGTGAAGCTGGGAGATTACAGCACCATGGATTCCCAGCGCTACATGGACATTGGGGACGGCAATGTGTATCTGGCCGCCAGCGATCCGCTGGACGCATACGATGTAGAGCTGGAAGACCTGATCGCCAACGACGATGTGCCGTATTTCGACGAGGTCAGCCAGATCCGCTTTGCGGGAAGCGAGGACTACAGCGTGATTTATGACGAAGACGGCGAGAGTATCTGCGCCGATGACATCTACTTTACCGCAGACGGAAAGCCGCTGGATACCAGCCGGGTCAACTCCTATATCAGCAAGCTGCGCTATCTGGAACTCACCGACTATGTGACCTACAAGGTCACGGACGAAGAACTGTCCGCCTACGGGCTGGACGATCCTGAGCTGAGCGTCAGCGTGGACTACACGGACGACGGAACCTCCGACACCTTTGTGCTGCACATCAGCAGAGATCCCGCGGAGAAGAAAGCTGCCGCAGATGCGGAGGACGAGGAAGCTTCGGACATTACCGCCTATGCGCGTGTGGGCAATTCCAAGATCATTTACCAGATCTCCGGCAGCAGCTATCGCTCGCTCATGGCAGCCGGCTACAATGACCTGCGGCATCAGGAGATCTTCTCCGGCGATTTTGATGATGTGACCGGCATTGATGTCACGCTGGACGGTGAGACCTATACGCTCACCGCTCAGAAGGACGGCAAGGAGCGGACATGGCTCTGCGGGGAAGCGGAAATCGAGATCGGTGATTTGCAGGACGCGCTGGAGGCGTTGACCGCGGAGGAGTTTACCTCTGAAAAGGCCGCCGGCCAACAGGAGATTAGCCTGACACTGCACTTGGATCATGAGGACGAACCGGAACTCACGATCGCGCTGTACCGCTGCGACGGCAGCAAATGTCTGGCCGTCGTTGACGGAAAGAGCGTCGCCTATGTTCCGCGCGGCGAGATGGTGACGCTGGCGGAAGCCGTTCGTGCCATTGCCCTGAACTGAAGCACAAAACAAAGCAGCACAAGCCCGCCTGAGTAGATCGGGCGGGCTTGTGCTGCCTCTGCAAGACGCCCAACGAGGTCCGATGCGCTCCCGGAACGCCGAAGGCACTGAGGGCAGATGGGGGGCTGATCGTTCATCGTCTTCAAAATAGTGTAGGAAATATTGCGGATCTCTCAGTATGTAATTCACCGCAGGAGGTTTATGTTGTTCTAAAGGCTGGGTTCTTTGCAAAAAATAGTAATTCGTGTGGGAAAGCGTAAAATCCCTTTTACTCTTGGACATTTCATGCTATACTGTGAACAATAGAAGAGGTATTGAGTAGAGGTATTTTAATATGGATTTGTTTATTCCAAAAGAAACGCTGGACTTACTGTCTTATCGTTCAACGCTTGGGCAAAGCCTGAAACAAATTTCTCTGAGCGCAACACCAATCAACTTGATTCTCGATGATATCGCGAAATACAGAGCAGGATACATTGATACACTCGTTCAGGAAAATTTGATAGGTTCTCGCTTCAAAAGCGATGACTCCATCATGCGAAAATATGAAAAGACGCTCGCCAACCACGGCGGCTTTAAGCAGTGCTTTAATGATGTGCTTGGTTTTCGACTTCGCTTTGATGAGTATCCAGTTAGCTTCCCAGACTATTTCAGAGTTGTTGATTTGCGGAATGGGAAACAGGTGGATGATGGTTACCGTGCGATCCATCTTTATTACCAGCGGGATAATTTGGCATACCCGATAGAAGTGCAGCTATGGTGTGGCAAAGATTATTACTTCAACCTCTGGAGCCACCAGTATGTCTACAAGTACAAAAGCCCGGAAATCGGGAAAAAGCTTTATCAGGAGTATATTGCCGGTTTGATCAAAACCGAGCAGGACTTCCAAAAGAGATTGGAGGCGTTTGACAATGGGCGATAAAAAGATATACATCGTTGCAAAAATCTTTGATCAGCAGGGCTGCCTTGCCTACCTCTGCAAGACGCCCAACGAGGCCCGCTGCCTTCCCGGAACGCTGGAAGCGCTGAGGGCGGATGGGGTGCAGATCGTTATTCTGGATTCTCCCGAAATCTATTCTGAGTACGCGCCATACACCTACATCGAGGATATGAAAGAGTTCATCGATAAGGTCGCGCAAATGAACCGAGTCGCGTGACCCGCAAGGCGTGCGGACTACTATTTGACTACTACTGCGAAAAACCTCAGAAGCCTTGTGGCGCAAGGCTTTCGAGGTTTTTCTTTAAAATGCCGGAAATCTGTGTAAACCCAACTAAGTCCCTGCGCCGCAAGGCTTCCCGGCTTGACGGCCTGATAACTCCGACTCTGAAGGCCGCTGGTTCGAATCCAGTCGGGCATACCAAAATGTGTTGATGAAAGATGCAGCACAGAAAACACCGCGCTTTTGCGCGGTGTTTTCACATATTTATCATCTTTTTCGCCGCAAAAAGTTTTAAAAACAGTTTTTTCAAAAAGCAGTTTTTCCCCGCGACAGGCGACATTTTCGAGATGCAGCCGGTTGATTTTATGAACTGATGCGACTCGAACGCCGAAGCATGGGTGCTTCACTCTTGCTGCTACCTGGCGCATCTCACTTCTCTCTCACAGTTGGGCAAAGAAAAGCCAGAGGAAGCGAATGCACGCCTCTGGCGTGCGTCCGCTTTCTCTGGCACCGCGGCCCCGCTGGGCTGCGTGGTCTTATTATTCGTCTGCCAATATTGCGCTCCCTTGGCATTGTTCGTCGCTTTGGCAGGGTATCAGTCCCTTTCACCAACGAACAATGCCGTATTCAGGAAAGAAAGGTGAAGAATCGCAAGAGTCCCTATCTTGAAGTGATCAGCAGTTTACAATGACACTTTATAAATTCAGGGAATATTTTAAAAATCAATTCAGCGCTGGATGCGGCCGGAACCATCGCCGTCGGCCAACTTTTCCACCTCGGCCGCTGTAACCATGTTATAATCGCCCTCGACGGTATGCTTGAGCGCGGAGGCCGCCACGGCAAATTCCACAGCCCGCTGATTGCCCTTACCGGCGGGCAGTGCGTAAATCAGACCGCCGCCGAAGCTGTCGCCGCCACCCACGCGGTCAACGATATGCAAGTCATATTTTTTGGAGAAATGGTATTCATCGCCGACAGCGTCAAACAGCATGGCGCTCCAACCGTTGTCAGACGCCGAGCGGGACTCGCGCAGCGTGATAGCGACCTTTTCAAAGCCAAACCGATCAGCAAGCTGTCTTGCAACGGACTTGTAGCCCTCGCGGTTGATCTCGCCGGCATAGATATCGGTCGCCTCCGCCTCAATGCCGAACACATCCTTGGCATCCTCCTTGTTGGAAATGCATACGTCCACGTACTGACACAGATCAGTCATGGCCTCCCGTGCCTGCTGACGGCTCCACAGCTTGCCACGGTAGTTGAGATCGCAGCTAATCCTGACCCCGTGTGCCTTCGCTGCCTTGCAGGCGTCACGGCAGGCATTCACCATGTTGGGGCCGAGCGCAGGCGTGATGCCGGTAAAGTGGAACCAGTCCGCGCCTTTAAAAATCACATCCCAGTCGAAGTCGGAGGGAGTGGACTCCTGAATGGCAGAATGCGCCCGGTCATAAATGCAAACGGAACCGCGCTGAGACGCGCCTTTCTCATTATAGTAGATACCGATACGGTCGCCTCCACGCACGATCATAGAGGTATCCACGCCGTAGCGGCGCAGAGAGTTGACCGCAGCCTGTCCGATGGCATGCGCGGGCAGTTTGGTGACGTAGACGGCGTCAAGGCCGTAGTTAGCCAGCGAAACAGCTACGTTAGCTTCCCCGCCACCGAAAGAAAACTCCAAGTGGTCCGCCTGAACAAAGCGCTCGTAATTGTATGGCTGGAGACGAACCATTCAACCGCGCAATATCCGACCGCCATACAGCTTTCCACCTTGATAAAAAGGGGGCCTGAGGAGATCTTCCTCAGGCCCCAAAACAGGCGCTTACAGCTTATCCTCACGCATAAAATGAGCATTGGTCCCATCAATGGAGAAGAACTCATCTGCTGCACGCCGACCGATGTCATCTGGGTACTTAGATATCTCATT
>OGIM01000553.1_pt1 | contig 11765 bp, 9 predicted proteins | sample 1571801 | NCBI WGS metagenome assembly OGIM01 (sample SAMEA2582106, study PRJEB24529) | metagenome | biome: Human gut stool | place: China | collected 2011
CTTTTTCTGCCGACAGCCGTCCCACATACGCATAATAGTCCTTACGCTCGGTGTTCACTTTGATGTCTTTCACTTTCTCTGGATCGACAAAGTTGCAGACCACCTTGATTTTTTTCTCATCAAAGCCTCCCTGCTTCATTTTCGATGCCATAAACTCGCTTGGACAGACAAACGTGTCCGTGGCGCGCTGCAAGCGCTTCGTATTCCATTTTTCCGCCTCAAGCCATGCCAGCAGGCTCGCCGCACGGCTGCCTTTCATACAACGGTTGGAATAGACTCCACGTTTGCTGCCTTCTATACATTGCTCGCACACCTTGCTATCGTTCAGGCAGCTGTATGACGGACATACAAGCTTGTAATCGTGTCCACACTGCCCTGGCTCCGAATTTCTTAGCCATTTCCACAATTACAGGCGACAGATAGGAGTGGATGTTGTTGAAGTGCACCACGTCAGGCTTGAAATCGTTGAGAAGCCTAGCAAATGCCGCCTTAACACCAGCACCGCCGAATATGCGCCTTGCCGCCGCCAGTTTGCCGCCAATTCCTCCGGAGAACGACACCTCCGGAGCATAATATTGATTGAAATCGGTTGCTATATTGTCAGGATAGTCCATTGCAAAGACCGCTGTCTGATGTCCCCGCTCGCGCAGCAGTCGCTCAAGCGACATCGCGCACACGCAGTCGCCGCCGCGCGGATAATAGAACTTATTTACAATCAGTACTCTCATAACTATTTTTGAAAGATATATCCACTCTGCAACGAAAGTGCCTTCAACTCATTGTCAAATTCCGTAAAGTTTTCTCTAAGCTCACCAGCCTCAACATAGCCGAGCATGCGGTCTGCCATTGTGGCTACAACGCTGAACGCGCTATAGTCGCCAAATGCGTCGCCGGCAAGGATTACATAATCATAATTCTTGCGCAGGCTGTCGACAAGCACAGCAAACTGTTCCGAAGCAATCAAATCGATTGATTGGTCGCCCTTAGACGCAATTACATCAAACCCTCCTGCATTTTCGCCGACAACACTGTCAATCGTCGCTTTTCCAACGAGATAGTCATCAAGAGTGGCTGCCGCGCTTGAATTTCCGCACAAATCAACCACTACCGCCTTTCTCAAAGCATTACCGAACGAGGTGGCGAGAGCGGCGGCAATGCCGGCTGTTCCCGACTCCGACTTGACACAGGCTATGGCTACCACGCCTACTCCTTCGGAAGCAATCAGACGGTCGCGCACTCGGCGCATCCCTGCCAGCTCATTGTCTGACACTTCTCCTACAATCTCAAAATCGGTCAATTTCTCCAAATCCTGACGAATCATTATCCGTTTTGTGCGGATGGCGCGCAGCATGAGAATCAGCAACGGAATTATGATTGCCAGAACCAAAGCCGCGCCAAACACAATTGAGCCCTTAGGCCAAGCCTTTTTAACTTCATGATAAGCGGGGTCAATAATGCGGCCTATCTCCTGCACTCCAAATTTCAACGCATTCGACTCGCGCTGCTCAAGCAGGAAAATGTAAAGATTATTCTTTATTTCAGTATCCCGGTAGAGATCGACATAACGACGCTCGTGCGACGGCAACTGTTTCAACCTCGACGCATATTTGCCATCTTCTCGAACGAAGTCGTTGTAGGCAATCTCAGCACTTTCACGCGCCTTGCGCATCGTTTCTATCACACCTCCGCGCATACCGTCAATCTGCTTGTTGAGAGCCTGCAGAGCCTTGATGTCGTGCTTGGCTGCCATGTCAAGCTTGGTGCGTTCAAGAATCAACTGATTATAGGACTCAATTGATTTTGCGGCACTTTCATAGTCCTGTCCGCTGGTAACAGGAATCATGGAATACTTATTCTTCGGGTCATCAAGGAACTCGCAAATCATGTCGAATATCGACAATTGTGTCTGCAAGCCCACAATCGAAGCCTTGTTTTTCGATGTTTGCTCGAGCAGAACTTTCGCCTCGGCGGCGATGTCGGTAACATCGTTGGCGGTCTTGAACTCCTCAAGCTGCTTCTCCGACTCAGACAATTGGCTTGTCAAGGACGCAAGACGGTCGTCGATAAAGGCTATCTCCCGTGATGCCTTTGTCTGCTCCTCGCGCAGACGACGGATGTTGTAGAGCTCCACAACCATGTTGAGCAAATCCTTGCCGCGCTGCTTGTCCTCGTCTTGATAGAATAGCGTGATGCCATTGGATTTCAGCGACGGCACGTCGGCGTAGTATATCTTGGAATAGTCGTCATATGTTTGTGCGGTGCCGTTCACTTCCACTGTAAGCTTGCGCTCCTCCCCGGCTTTATAAAATGCCGTGCGGCGGATGGTGAACGCTCCGTCGGGAAGTTTCACCGTTGCCGGCAATGTCATGCCGTCTTGTTTGAACAGCGTGGAGAACCATTTGCCTTTCACCTTGACGTCAATCTTGCCGTCAGAACGCAGATTAATCTTGAATGTCGCCCCACTTTGAAGCGTGTCGAGGTCAACATTCGTTGACAATTCAACGGGCGACTTGCGGTAGAGCGACAGCTTGCGCATTCCGTCAACACCCTTGTAGTCATACTGCAATCCCAACTTGCTGATTGCCTCGCAGAGCAGGCTGCGCGACTGCAGAACCGCCATCTCATCATCGACCGAACCGCCGCCGAACGAGCCCATCGAGAACTGCTTCATCATCTGCATCATTCCGCCGCCCATTCCGCCGCCTTCTTCCTGTTCGATCATAATGTCGGCATGGAATTTGAATTCAGGATTGTTTTTAAGCATATAGACTGCGGCGATTGCCATCATCGCTGCAAACGAGGCGATAAACCACCACCAATGCTTACGGATTTCATAGCGCAAACGGCTGAAATCCACCTTGTCAGAACTTGTAGCCATATTTGATTTTTTCTTTTTTATTATCATAAAACTCTGTCACCGGACGCGCCAGCAACGCTTTCGCCTCTTCTTTGGTCACCGCTTTGGCTTGCGCGGCGACGATTCCCATCACTGCCATCAGAAGCGACCCTGATGCTTGAAGCACCGCGCAGCCAGCTGTACCGTCAATGGCAAGGAACGCAAATGACATCACTCCAATTCCAAACAGCTGATAATGATGAGTGCGCATCACGATGCGGTATTTCCGCCATATCCACCAGCAGAAATAGCCAAAGAAGAATATTCCCAACAACCCGAACTGCGCAAGCTCGGGATAGAAAGTGTCTGCGATAAAGTCACCATAAGTGGGCGACAACCCCCAAAGCAGGTTTATGCCATAGTCATAGTACAAATCCGAGTAACTGACATCAGGCCCTGACGAGTAGGTGGCGTATGTAGCCAAACCGCTGCCCAACAGCAGGTGGTCAGCAAGCACAAGCACCATTCCGCCGAACAGCACGGGCCGGGCGTAGGTCTCCATCACGTCGGGGTCGAACGTGTCGGAATTTCCGGTTATAAAATAGTATTCAATTTTTTTCCAAGCCACAAGCACCACAAGCACGAATGCGAGTGTGGCTACGACAACGTTGCGCACACTTTTGAAATTGACCGTGCCGGGACGATAAACAAACAGCATATAGAATGCCAGCACCACAAACCCATAATATTTCGAGCGGGTGCATATCAGTCCGAGCAACAGGATTACGCAGGTCCATATAAAATCCGACCGTGTATATGCCCGTGGGTTGTCGTTGTCGTACGACATCAGCAAATAAACCATAGCACAGCCCACACAAGTCAGACCGCCATAGTAGACATGGAAGATAGTCACATCGTAAATGTCGGCGGCGATGACGAAAAATGCCATAAACGCCAAGAAAATACACACCTTTTTCAACGCCCACTTCTCGTTGGCGGTGAACTGCGGCGCAATGGCATAACTTACTGAAAAAGCTATCAGCGGCTTGCACTGAGCAATAAAGTCGTTAATCTGCGCCTTCGGTATATTGTATGGTGACGCGACAAGAGAATATGCCAAATACAACGCCATCACGCCAAGCAGCACAAACATCAACTTATACTTGCCGAAGCAGCGGTTGAACGTCATGTCGACGACAGCGAGCACTGCAAATGCCAACAGACACAATTCGTCAAGAAACGGCAATAAATGCGGAGCCAAAAACAAGCCCAGCACGCTGACGAAGAACACGTAGAAATATGCCCGGTGGATATTGAGCATTTTCGCTGTTATTTGACTGCCAATGCAATTACAAGTGACGCGATAACCGACACTGCGCTGACAACAGTGGAAACCACTGTCACCTTGAATGCGTTGTTCTGGCTGTATTTTGCATTGCCCGCCTTGATTTTGTTAGGCTGCACATAGACCACGTCGTTCTGCTGAAGATAGTAATATGGCGAGTCTACGATTTTCGCATCTTTAAGATTCACGCGGTGGTAGGCGCGTTGTCCGTTTTCCTCGCGTATCACCATCACGTTTGTGCGTTCGCCGTATTCGGTCATATCCTCGGCAGCGGCAAGCGCGTCAAAAATGGTGAACCGCTCGCTTTTGGCTTCGATTGCTCCCGGACGTTTCACCTCACCAAGCACGTTGACGCGGAAATTTGCGAGCTGAACACGGACTACCGGATTGTCGACCTCCTTCGAAATCTTTTCCGTCAGATATTCGCACAAGCCTTTGGTAGTCATTCCGGCTGCATGGATTTTACCGATAGCGGGCATTGTTATTTCCCCGTCAGTATTGACAATATAGGTCTGGTTCTGCGGTGTCGATGACACACCCACCTCTCCCTCAAGCGACGGATTGACGAGCGGAAGGTTGTAGGCTGCCGTTGCCTCCGGCACAATGGAGTTGACCGTGATTATCAGCTCGTCGGCCGGACGGATTTTAACGGCATAGTCGAGTGCTGTTGTTCCGACTGTCTTCAAGCTGTCGGCATTCTCGAAATATGCCAACGACTGCGGAGCCTTACACGATGTCACTGTGGCAGCCAATACGATTGCGGCTGCAATAAATATCTTAGTAAAATTGAGTCTCATAGAAAAGCATACTTTTATTCTAATGTTTAAACGCACACCATCGCGTTTTATTGCATCAGACCTTCCACAAAAAGCAAAGAGAGCGCGCCCTCAATTGGACGCGCTCTCCGATATTTGAATCTTTAAGTTCTGATTACAACTTCGGACCGGCAGCTACAAGAGCCTTACCTGCCTCGTTGTTCTCATATTTCTTGAAGTTCTTGATGAAGCGGGCAGCCAAATCCTTAGCTTTCTCTTCCCACTGAGCTGCATCAGCGTAAGTGTCGCGTGGGTCAAGGATTTCAGTTGCTACACCTGGCAATACAGTCGGAACCTTGAAGTCGAACATCGGAATCTGTTTTGTAGGAGCCTTGTCGATGTCGCCGCTCAAGATAGCGTCGATGATACCACGAGTGTCGCGGATAGAGATACGCTTGCCTGTTCCGTTCCAACCAGTGTTTACGAGGTAAGCCTTAGCGTTGTTCTTCTCCATCTTCTTAACCAACTCTTCTGCATATTTTGTTGGGTGCAATTCCAAGAATGCCTGACCGAAGCAAGCAGAGAATGTTGGAGTAGGCTCTGTGATGCCACGCTCTGTACCTGCCAACTTAGCTGTAAAGCCAGAGAGGAAGTAGTACTTAGTCTGCTCCGGAGTAAGGATAGATACTGGAGGCAATACACCGAATGCGTCTGCCGACAGGAAGATTACCTGCTTTGCTGCTGGTGCAGAAGAACCCGGCTGGATGTTGTTGATGTGGAAGATTGGGTAAGAAACACGAGTGTTTTCTGTTACGCTCTTGTCTGCGAAATCGATCTTGCCGTTTGCACCAACTGTTACGTTCTCAAGAAGTGCGTTGCGCTTGATAGCGTTGAAGATATCTGGCTCTGACTCTTTGTCGAGGTTGATAACCTTTGCATAGCAGCCGCCTTCGAAGTTGAACACGCCGTTGTCGTCCCATCCGTGCTCGTCGTCACCGATAAGTTTACGCTTAGGATCTGTTGACAAGGTTGTCTTACCTGTTCCTGAAAGACCGAAGAAGATTGCTGTGTTCTCTCCGTTCATGTCGCAGTTTGCAGAGCAGTGCATTGAAGCGATTCCGCGCAACGGGTTCAGATAGTTCATGATAGAGAACATACCCTTCTTCATTTCACCGCCGTACCAAGTGTTCAGGATTACCTGCTCTTTTGATGTTACGTTGAAGGCTACGCAAGTCTCAGAGTTGAGTCCGAGTTCTTTATAGTTCTCAACTTTTGCCTTTGATGCGTTGTAAACAACGAAATCTGGCTCGAAGTTCTTCAACTCTTCTTCTGTTGGACGGATGAACATATTTGTAACGAAGTGAGCCTGCCATGCAACCTCAACGATGAAACGAACTGCCATACGAGTGTCCTTGTTTGCGCCGCAGAAACCGTCTACAACATAGAGGTTCTTGTTGCAAAGCTCGCTCTTGGCGATAGTCTTAACCTTGTTCCATACGTCTTCCGACATTGGGTGGTTGTCGTTCTTATATTCTTCAGAAGTCCACCATACAGTGTCCTTTGAATTGGCATCCATTACGATGTATTTGTCTTTAGGCGAACGACCGGTGTAGATACCTGTCATCACGTTGACTGCACCGAGTTCTGTCTGCTGACCTACTTCATAACCTTCGAGACCTGCTTTTGTCTCCTCTTCAAACAATTGCTCGTAAGATGGGTTGTGTGCGATTACTGTAGCGCCAGTAATGCCGTACTTTGTCAAATCAAGATTGCTCATTGTTGTTTGATTTATAATAGTGAATATTTACTAATGTTTCTCTCTTCTGAAAACCGCTGCAAAATTACTATATTTTTTTTACACGGCAATGCTATTAGCGAAAATTTTCCGCATTTAAAATTCTTTAAGCATTATTATCCCTGTTTCAAATATAAAATGCTTCTGTTCAAAGGCTTAAATTGTTATCTCTCCACACAGCGAGCAATTGAGATATTTCTTCACCTGTTCTGACCGAAGCCCCATGCCGAATAGATACATCAGCTTGGTGATGGCTGCCTCTGATGTTATGTCGTATCCGCTGACCACACCGGTCGACTGCAGCGTGTTGCCTGTCATATAGCGCTCGCTGTGGACTCCGCCGTTGACGCATTGCGAAACGTTGACTATCACAACGCCGCGCTTTACGGCGTCGCGCATCAGGTCGACAAACCATTTGTCGGTCGGGGCGTTACCGGCGCCATAGGTCTTGAGCACGATGCCTTTCACGTCGGGGGCGTTGAGAAGATAGCGGAGTGTGCTCTCGGTGATGCCTGGAAACAGGTCGATAAACATCACGTTGCGGTCCATTGCGGTCTGCACTTTAAGCGGTCGCTGCGAGCGTTGGCGCCACAATGCTTCTTCATGGAAATGAATTCCGAGGCCTATGCGGGCAAGGTCGGGATAATTGTTGCTCTTAAAGGCGTTGAAATGGTCGGCGCTCATCTTTGTGCTGCGGTTGCCGCGCCACAGATAGTCTTCAAACAATATCGCCACTTCCTGCACCATCGGGTCGCCGTTCTTGTCGCGGGCGGCGGCTATCTGAAGTGCTGTGATGAGGTTTTCTTCTCCGTCGGTACGCACTTCGCCGATTGGAAGCTGGGAGCCGGTGATGATGACGGGCTTGTGCAGGTTCTCGAGCATAAAACTCAACGCGGAAGCGGTGTATGCCATCGTGTCGGTGCCGTGAAGCACCACAAAGCCGTCGTAGCTGGCATAGTTCTCCTCGATGCTCTGTGCGATTTCAACCCAGTGCGACGGATTCATGTTTGACGAGTCGATCGGTGGGTGAAACTGGATATTGTTGATGGAATAATTGAGCTTCTTGATTTTGGGCACATTGTCGATAAGGTGCGTGAAGTCGAACGGTTGCAGCGACTTCGTCACCGGGTTTTCAATCATGCCGATTGTTCCTCCGGTATATATTATAAGGATATTCGGTTTTGCCATTGAAGCTATTTTTTTCTAAAACGAATCTTTCCAACGACAAAATTACACATATTTTCTGGCAAATAGCAACCGCAACCGCCAACTGCCTGAACAACAAAAGTCACGGCGGTGGCAATTTGCCACCATTTAAGGTTTTTTACTGAAAAATCTTTGATTTATATCCAAAATAGAACCACATAGTTTGCCAGAAGGCAATGGTGTGTGGCAACCGCCGCCACTGTTAAAAAGACTTAACGCAGCGGAATCCGCTGCGTTAAGTCTTTTTCGTTGACAGATGTCTCTAAATTTTAAACAGCATTCCTCCGATGTTGTCGCATGCCGCCCCGGTGACCGACGACAGGCAACTTGCCTCGCCGGCCATATAAAGCGCGCCGAGAAACGCGAAAATCAACGCCTCCTTGAATTCAATTATCTGGCGTGGAGGTATCTTGACTTCGCAACCTGCCAGCTCGCGGATGCGCTCCACAAGATAGACGTTGAGCGCGCCGCCGCCGGTTATAAGCATTGTGGGATGCGGCTTGCCTACCCTGCGCACTACGCGCGCCACCTGACGGGCGGCATGCTCGGTGAAGGTGGAGAGCAGGTCGGCAAATTCAAGCCCGCGGCTGTCAATCATCGGAAATATCTCTTTCTCCACCCATTCGCGGCCAAGCGACTTCGCGCCGGTCTGCGAGTAGAATGGCAATGCGTCGAGACTGGCGAGCAATTCGGCGTCGACTGTGCCGCTGCGGGCAATCAGTCCGTCGCGGTCAAACTCCAAGCCACGCTGACGGCAATAGTGGTTGAGCACATAGTTGACCGGGCTGATGTCAAACGCCTGCCGCTCTCCGTCGCACTCATACGATATGTTGGAGAATCCTCCTATGTTCAGACAGAAATCATAGTCGGCAAAAAGCAGACGGTCGCCAATCGGGACAAGCGGGGCTCCCTGTCCGCCGAGCATTATGTCAAGACGACGGAAATCGCTGACCACAGGCACACGCGCCTCGGCTGCAATCGCTGCGCCGTCGCCTATCTGAAACATTATGCGCTTGCCTGGCTCATGAAAGATGGTGTGTCCATGCGACGCCACGATGTCGGGACGTATGCCGTATTCCTTCATAAAGTCGGCGACACGCTCGCCAAGAAACTTGCCGTATTCGCTGTGGAACGCCACAAAGTCGTGTGCCGACATCTGTTGCGCTCCCGTGCCGAGACGGTATTTCAAATCGTCGGGATAGTCATAGCCGCGTGCCGCATCGATTGCGAAACGCCATCGGCCGTCGGTTTTTGAGAATGTGGCGCAGCACACATCGAGACCGTCAAGCGATGTGCCCGACATCAATCCTATAGCCGTAATCTTGAAGTTGTCCATATTTTTTTGGTATTATTGGTTCTGCAAGCTTTTGTCCATCTCTGCCGCGGCGCGGCGTCCGTCGCCCATCGCAAGAATCACGGTCGCTCCGCCGCGCACAATGTCGCCTCCGGCATAGATGTCGGGCAGCGATGAGCGCATTGTCGACTCGTCGACCACGATGGTGCCTCTGCGGCTCACCTCAAGATCTGGAATCGCATTCGGAATCAACGGATTTGGCGACACGCCTACGCTGACAATCACCAAATCGACGGGGACATCCTCCACTGCGCCATCAACAGCCACCGGAGAGCGACGTCCCGACTCGTCGGGTTCGCCGAGTTCCATCCGCTGCAGGCGCATCAGGCGCACATTGCCTTTCTCGTCGCCCTCATATTCCAATGGGTTGTGGAGCGTGAGGAAACGCACGCCTTCTTCCTTGGCGTGTTTCACTTCCTCGCGGCGCGCCGGCATCTCGTCTTCCGAACGGCGGTAGACGAGCATCACGTTTTCTGCGCCCATGCGACGCGCTGTGCGCACGGAGTCCATCGCCGTATTGCCGCCGCCAATCACTGCCACATTGTGGCCGTGAAGCACGGGGGTGTCTTCATCCTGACGGGCGGCTCCCATCAGATTGACCCGCGTCAGGAATTCATTGCTCGACATCACTCCGTTGAGATTCTCGCCGGGAATGTTCATAAATCTTGGCAGTCCGGCGCCCGACGCCACGAAGATGCCTTTGAAGCCCATGGCGTGGAGGTCGTCGTAGCTTAATGTCTTGCCGACAATGCAGTTGGCCTCGAACTCCACGCCCAGACGGCGCAGACCGTCGATTTCGGTGTCGACGATGGCATTCGGAAGGCGGAACTCGGGGATGCCGTATTTCAGCACTCCGCCAATCTCATGCAGCGCCTCGTAGACCGTGACGCTGTAGCCGCGCTTCGCCATGTCGCCGGCAAAGGCGAGTCCGGCGGGTCCGCTGCCCACAACTGCCACCTTGATGCCGTTTGCGGCGGGTTTTTCCTCGTCGGCCGAACCGTGGCTGCGCGCCCAGTCGGCTACGAAGCGTTCCAGATAGCCTATCGCCACCGCATCGTGCTTCATTTTTGTGTGTATGCAACGGCTCTCACACTGCTTTTCCTGGGGGCAGACGCGTCCGCAAACTGCCGGAAGCGCGCTGGTCTTTTTTATCACACGGGCTGCCTCGGCAAACTCGCCACGCTCCACGTTTTTGATAAATCCGGGAATGTCGATGCCCACAGGGCAGCCTGTGACGCATTGCGGGTTGGCGCAGTCAAGACACCGCGAGGCTTCTGCCATAGCCATCTCAATCGTCAACCCTTGATTCACTTCCTCATTGCACGTCACGCGGTAGTCTGCCGCAAGCTCGGGCATCTTCACACGCGGTGTCGAGGTGCGTTCCTTAGCTGTCTTTGCCTTGCGCAGTGCCTCGCGCCATTCTGCCATGCGCATATCTTTTGTCTCTTCCATGTCAGTTCTTGTTTTCGTTGTCGTAAGCATGAAGGCGCATCATCATCTGGTCGAAATCCACCTGATGCGCGTCAAATTCCGGCCCGTCGATGCAGACGAAGCGCGTACGGCCGCCTACGGTAACCCGACAGGCACCACACATGCCTGTGCCGTCGACCATGATGGTGTTGAGCGAGCAGACGGTAGGGATGTCGTATTTTTTTGTAAGCAGTGCGACAAACTTCATCATCACTGCCGGACCGATGGTCACTACCTGATCCACCTTCTCGCGGTTGATCACTTGCTCCACGCCTTCGGTCACCAGTCCTTTATGCCCGTAGGAGCCGTCGTCGGTCATGAGATACAGATGGTCACAGGCCTGCTTGAACTCGTCTTCGAGAATGACGATGTCCTTGTTACGGAAGCCAACGATCACATCGGTTTCGACGCCAGCCTCTTTAAACGCCTTTGCGGACGGATACGCGATTGCACAGCCGACACCGCCGCCAACTACGCATACGCGCTTTTTGCCTTCAACGTCCGTCGGCTTGCCAAGCGGGCCGACGAAGTCCTGAATATAATCACCCTCGTTCAGACTGCCGAGCATCTCGGTGGACAGGCCGACCTTCTGGAAGATGATCGCAACCGTTCCCTTTTCGCGGTCATAGCCCGCGATCGTCAGCGGAACGCGCTCTGATTTCTCGTCGACACGGAAAATGATGAACTGACCGGCCTTTGCCTTGCGGGCAACGAACGGAGCTTCGATCTCCATATACGTGACGGCAGCGTTCAGTTCCTTCTTGCGCACGATTTTGTACATAACTTGTTCATCCCTTCAAATCATCAGTAATTTCTTGTTCGTTCTGATAATCCAACGTTATCAGTATACCACATCTGGTATTCTGTTGTAAACAAGAAAATCGATAAAAAAATACCGATACATGCCATGTTCTGAATTAACTTATATCATTTATGATATATTGCATCTGAATTCGGAATGAATTACAACATTGTCGGAACGAACGTTTTTCCATAAAAATCCT
>OGIM01000555.1_pt1 | contig 11746 bp, 10 predicted proteins | sample 1571801 | NCBI WGS metagenome assembly OGIM01 (sample SAMEA2582106, study PRJEB24529) | metagenome | biome: Human gut stool | place: China | collected 2011
CTGATGTTGAATTTCTATGCAAAGATAATAAAAAAAAACAATATACAATGAAGAAGATAATTTTGTTTCTTCTTGCAATCCTATATGTAGGAATATGCAAGGCGCAGCTCTCGGCTGCGGACTGTAAATATGTATTGGAAATATTCTGTAGAAACTACTATGGTTCCTGCTTCGAAGGTAAGACGTATGTGCCCAACACCATCATCATCACAAGTGTAGGCATAGACCAGAATAGCGGTGGAACCTTTGTGTCCGGGCTTCATTCCTACCAAGGACAGTATATTCCGTTCCGAGGAAGGAAAACCCATACCAATGTACAGTTCAACGCTGTAATAGTCCGTCAGCCAAAGCGTGACTATGTGGTTTTCAACAAATGGTATGAGCCAGACATGCTCAACCGAAAGGGTGGATGGGAGACCGGCCAGAAACTCATCACCTACAAATAGAATTATAATAAAAGATAAAGGATATGTTTGAAAAAAGAATCAAATTTGGCTGTGGCTTTATCGTCATCTTCTTTGTGGTGATGATATGTATTGCCATGTGGTCGCCTTGGTTTGCCTCAGGCGTAGTAAGCAGCGACCAGGAGGACAGCGCACCGGAGATTACTATGATGGCTTCTCCTAAAACGCTTCATATCTCCAAATTCACGGTAGAAGACGTCTTGGAAGATGGCAGCGCAGTAGCACATGTGGAAGACTATTCCGCTGATATAGACTTTATGGGCAAAGTGCTGTTTCAGAATGATGGAACAGACAGTTACGTGAATGACCAAATTATCACTGCTCCTAAAGGCAAGGTGGAACAGATAGGAACATGCAAGTATTTCGGCAATACCATCCCAGTAATCAGAATCATAAAATAGAAGAGGTATGCAGAATAAAAGTATAAACGAAATCACTCTGTTCCGCTATCTTTTTAATCTCGACAACAGAAATCTGCCTCAGAGCATTCTTTCATGGTTCGCTAAAGTTGGCAATGATACGGATTCAGACAGAGAACATGCAGTGAAGGAACTTGCTACATTAAAAGGAAAGTGCCGCAATCTGGTGGTATTCTCTAAAACTTTTGTGGATGCCATGGATAAATCCTATATGAAGTTCACGCAGTTTCATATGGATATCCTTGCTGAGCTGGATAATGAGAACGGAATCGTGCGTAGCCCATATTTTATGAAGGGCTGCTATGTGGTTTACCGCATCAAAAACGGATGCCTCACGTTATGGGTATTCCACGACGGTATAGATAAGTATATTTCTATCCCTACCTACTATATCTGTGCTTCTCCAAAGGACAAGATAAAGGGAAAAGGACATCAGCTGGACTGCATGGTGCTGCCATTGCTCGACAAATGCATGGAGGTAAACCTTAGAGACTATATAGATATGGTTCTCGATTATCTGTGTCTCAGACAGTGGGCAGAAGTGGAACTGGGTAAGGTCTCCACTATAGCTAAGAAGGAGACTAAGAAGAAAAAAGCACAGGAAGTGGCAAAGCCAGGTCTCGATTACTATACATTCGACAGTAAATGGTACACGGAAATCTCCAATAATGAATCTTTCAAGGTTAGCGGTCATTTTAGGCTCCAACCTTATGGTGATGGAACCAGAAGATTAATATGGATTAACGAATTTACCAAGAATGGCTATCATCGTAAAGCCACAATAGATAAGGTGAAGGATGGGGAGGTTTCTTTATCATAGAAATCCGTTCTCTGACAGCAAGAACACTTAAACAAAATAATAGAAGTTTCAGTTTACGACAGTATAACTATTGGTAAAGTTGCGAGGGAGGTGGTCGAAAATTTCGACTACCTCCCGATAAAAAGTAATATGATGGAAAGAATGAATAAAGATATACCGGGTGAGCACCAAATGCTGTTCATCATTCGTGATTATGATCGCAAGGTTGAAGAGAATATGGAGCTACGCAAGGAAGTGGAAGAACTTTCTTCTGCTCTTGCTACCCAGGAAACAGAATTGAAGAAGGCAAAGAGAGAGTTGAAGAAGATACCCTCTTTGAAAGATAAGGCTATACAGCTTGAAGCAGCAAAGCGCAAGAACGAGAAATTGACCAGGCAGGTTGGATTGCTTTTTAAATGCATAGTCTATGTTCGCAACCAAACTAGGCATCTTTTGTCGATAGTCGAGGTTCCTGGTTTGCATGATCTGGAACAGCGTATGAGTGAAGCTCTTAAAAAATATGTAGAATAATTTGCTCGTTTCAAAGAAATACCTTATCTTTGCAATTGTAAATACGCACCAGAATTTGGTGTTCCTTCTTAAATTGGGCATCGCCGTGGAGACATCCGTAAGGGTGTCTCCTTTTTGCTTCTTTCTTGTCATATATGTGAATGATTGTTGATATACCCTAATATTAACTTAATTTGTTAGGTATCTTTGTTGTTTTCTCTTGAAAGTGTTAAAATAAAAGGTTATGCGTTTTTTCTTTTTATCTGTCTCTTGATTTTTGTACCTTTGCAGAAATATAGCATCATTTAATGGCAATTAAACAACAAAATATATTTTTATGGTAAATTACAAGATTAGAAAGAAACACTTGGGTAATAATCTAGGTGTTTCCTGCTCTTTCAAGAGCTTCCTTTTAGTGGTAATTATAATGATAGTTACTACTAGTAACTCGTTGGCAAAAACAAGTTTTGCAGTAATTAATGAAATCCGCTATGCCCTTAACCAGGAAACTAAAACGGCGACGGTACTGCCAAAATCCAGTCTCTATTTTGGTAGAATAGCTATTCCTGGTTCTATTAAGGATACTAATGGCATAGAATATACCGTGACAGAATTGGGCAACAATTGTTTCTCCGGATGCAGCGGACTGACTTCCGTTACAATTCCTTCTACTGTTAATAAGCTTGGTTGGAACAGCTTCAGTGGATGTGAAAAACTGACTGGTATTATTATCCCTTCTGAGGTGAAGATAGTAGGTGATGGATGCTTTAATGAGTGTCGAGGACTTGTAACTGTAACTATCAACAATGGTGTTAAAGTCTTGGGAAACAAATGTTTTTCCGGATGTACTAAGATGGCTTCCATTGAAATCCCTTCAAGCGTAACAACTATGGGAGATAACTGCTTCTCAAATTGCAGCAGCTTAAGTATGGTAACCATCCCTTCTTCGGTAACAAATCTTGGAAAAAACAGTTTCTCTGGATGTAGCCGTTTAACTTCCATTACAGTATCTTCTGGTAGTAACAAACTGGAGAGTTGTTTTAGTGGATGTGAAAATCTGGCTTCCGTTATCATTCAACCTGGAGTCAGGGAGTTGGGAGATAATTGCTTTGCTGGGTGTGCCAATTTGACCTCTATTAAAATTCCTTCAACTGTGACTAAGTTCGGCGATAACTGTTTTGAGGGATGCAGTAAGCTGACCTCTATTGATATTCCTTCTGGAATTACTGAATTTGGAAAGGGGTGTTTCTCGGGTTGTACTGGATTAACTTCAGGAACGATACCTGCGTCTGTAGTTCTCATAGGAGATAACTGCTTCTATGGCTGTGATAATTTGGTTTCTATCGAAATTCCTTCAAGTGTTGTCAAAATTGCGAAAAAATGCTTTTCTGACTGCAAGAAATTGACTTCTGTTACTATCTTGCCTGGTGCAGAAGTATTGGAAGATAGTTGTTTTGCAGGATGCAGCAATCTGACAACAATCAAGATGCCGTCAAGTGTAAGTCGTTTGCCAAGCAATTGCTTCAAGGGATGTATAAGATTGTCTTCTGTGGCTATCCCTTCTGGAATGGTTGAGTTGGGAGATAATTGCTTCGCTGGATGTGCCAGATTATCTTCTGTAAATATTCCATCTACAGTTACAAAAATAGGTTGGAACTGCTTCAGTGGTTGTGAGAAACTGAGAAATGTCGTTGTTCCTGGAGGGGTAAAGGAAATTGGAGAAGGCTGTTTCAAAGAATGTAGTAATTTGTCTTCTATATCAATTCCTTCGAGTGTAACTTCCTTTAGGGATAATAGCTTTTCAGGTTGTGAGAAACTGTCTGTTATAACCCTTCCAACTAGTGTATCTAAACTAGGAGTAAGTTGCTTCAAGAACTGCAACAATCTCGATACGTTATATTTCAAGGGAGCTATGCCTATTGGTATCGTTGATGCGGAGATTCCTACTAATTGCCGTATTATGGTGCCAAATGAGCATCTTGATACATACAAAGAAGAACTGAGTTCTGATTACAGGTATCTGGAAGCCTGGAATCATGATGATTCTGATGAATATGCTACCGAACAGTGTGCGACTCCGTCTATTTCGTATGAAAATGGTGAAGTCAGATTCTCTTGTGATACTCCAGGAGTAAAATATCACTATACCATAACAGATGATGATATCGTCACTAAAGAAGCCAATAAGGAAGGTAAGGTTTCTCTTACTGCTGCCTACAACATATCTGTATATGCTTCTGCAAAAGGCTATAGACTTTCAGAAACAGCAGAAGCAACTTTATATTGGATCGGCAATGAATCGGATGCTACAAACATCAACCACGTTGAAACACGTGGAATTATGGCTTCTACTGATAGGGGAGTTGTTACCGTCTATGGCCTCAAAACCGGTGAGACAGCCAAGTTCTTTACTGTTGATGGGCAACTCATAGGATCTTCTGCTGCAGTAGATGGTGTTGCTTCTTGTGCGGTATCAGAATCACTGGTTATTATAAAAGTAGGCAAATATTCTCTTAAGCTTATGGTTCAGAAAAACTAGCATAATCTTTCGTTGTTTCTATTATAGCAAGAGAGGTGATCAAAAATTTTGATCACCTCTCTTTTTAAATTTATGCTTTTATTTTTGTTTTCCGTTTGTTTCACTGTCTTTATTCGTCTTTTTCTGCTGCTGCTGGATGGTAAGTATCATGTCCTTAACTTCTTGGTCGATACGGTTGAAGTTGTTGTACAAGGTTCGTTCCTTCATATCCGGTGTCTTGAAGGTGTAGAATTTTGGCAGAGGATAGTTCTTGTAATCTTCCTCTTCAGCCTTGATGGCATCCATATCAAAGTTGGTCTTGCAGTAGAACTTTGTTGTCTTGAACTCTTCTGTTGTCAGAATATCCATTGAATCGCGACGTCCCAGTTTAGTTACGGTAAAATCGCGTGCTGTCTGGCCGCATATCCAACCGGTCGGCATATCGGAAATCTTAGAAGCTGGAACGAGACTGTCAAGATTCTCATTCAGGTTGATGGATGTTCTATCTCTATCGATAGTAATTCCCTTCTTAAGCTGTACCACCTTACCGAATATGTCGCCGGACAACCAGTCAAGAGTCTCCTTTGCTCGTGCTGAGCCACTGACTACATTACCTACCGTGGTGATGATCTTCTGCATACCTACCTTGCCATAGTCTGCCTCCAGCTGCGGTAGCTCCTGGAAGCCGAGTGTTACAGCGACCTTATTGCTTCGGGCTGTACCTATCAAACGGTCTATCTTGTGGAAGTAGAGAGTCGGCAACTCATCGACAATGATACTCACCGGAACATTCTTGCCCTGTCCACTGTTTACTCGTGTTACCAGTCGGTTCAGAATAAGTGCGTTCAAGGCTCCGTTGATACTTTCCATTTCCGGGTCGTTGGCAATGAGCAGATAGCTTGGATTATGCGGATCTGAGACCTTAAGGTCGAAATCGTCACCGCTGAATACCCAATATGACTCCTTTGTGGCCAGACGTGAAGTCTGTACACGAAGTGTACCAATCATACCTTCCAACTGTTCCATCGCCTTATTCTTGAAGGCGGTCATAAACGGACCCAGGAGAGGATATACTTCCGGGTCTGTTTCCAATACCTCGAAAATCTCCTGATAGTCATGATTCAAAAAAGACAGTACATGCGGCATGTCTGAATACTGTCCCTTCCAGTATGCCGGCTCAACCTGAACTCCTGGTACGCCTTTTGCAAATACTCTTCCTGTCAGTCTTCTATGACCTGTCTCCTCGTCTGTCATATACTCTGCTACAAGTTCCGTTCCGTCCTTGGTGTATGGTTTCTTGTTGTAGTTGACAAAGAAGTATATACATGCTGCTAGGAAGTTGGTTGCTGATTTCTGGAAAAAGTCATCACTTCCGCCATTACCTTTCTGACCCTTCTGGAGAGATTCAATAAGGGTCTCTGCCGTTTCCTGTGCAGCAGCAAGGTTGCCGATATACTTCTGCTGGATAGGATTGACTTTCTTGGAGTATTCTACATCGACGAAGTTGATGATATTGAACTTACATCCCTTAGGCGTATTGCCCTGTGCCATGTTCTTACGGTAATGGTAGTATAGTTTTGTCGCCAGGGTAGGGAACTTATAGTCATAGACAACCATGGCAAAGCCTTTCTTGCTGTGCTGACGTATAGTCGGGTCAATAACTGAGAAGGATTTACCGGAACCCGGTGTACCTACAACCCATGTTCCTCTGAAAGGATTTACGATGTTTATCCACCCCTTACGGAACTTACCTCTGAAATAATAGCGCATAGGAATGTTGACGGAATACTTGTTGTCAACAAGTTCATCTGTCTGCTCAAAGCTCTCGTTCTCCAGATTGAACCGGTCTTTCAGCATACCGTCCTTGAAATACTTTGAGATATTATCCAAGGCTGCATGGGTAAGAATAATTCCCAACAGTGAGAATATCATATATATCCAAAGGTTTGTCTTTAATATCCAGATTCTTGAATTGCTGTCAAGATTATAGACGAAGACGGAAAGCATAACAAGTAATAGTCCTATGCCTAATGGCATAAAGACCATTTTTCTTGCGTTAAACTCCAGCTGCTTCTTGTTCTTTGTTCCGATGCAGGTAATGATTACCAGCATGAGATTAGCAACCTTGCAATATGGCAGGAACTTATAGACTCCCCAGGTTCCCATTCTGTTATGAATGTCAACAACCAGACCGCCAAGAAAGTCCAAGGCGGTCGGATCAAGTGCATACATGAAAAATTCGCCTAGCAGCCAGACGTATATCATCGAACGGAAAAAGGTGTACATTCCCTGTAATTCCTTTGATTCTTCCATATATTTTTTTATTTTCTTGTGTTATATTTGTTTGCTCCTCTTGCATTATCTATCCACCTTTTCTGACACTCTGACACGATATCTGCCATAGGTCTTGTAGATGCTCCTGCCGGATGATGCTTACTATAGTAATACCAGGCATCCATCAGCGTGGTGTATTTGATGGATCGGCAAAGATTGTACATCAGAAGATTCATTCTACGTAAAGATGCTCGTATCTTTCCTATTGCCATGATTCGCTCTTTCTGTGTCATCTTAGGATTTTTTTCGGGATCCTTGTGATAAGGAAGTACGGATTCTATGTCACCGGCAACCTTTATTCCTGTTTTAAGAATATTGTTGTAGATAGAGTTCTTCTTGTCTATGATTGACACGGCCAATACATTCTCTGGAACCTTCAGAACTACAGTCTTCAAATTTCGAACATTGGTAATGGCAAGATCTATCTCATAATAGACTCCATAAAGTTGTGCTGCCAGAGCAAGAATATCATTGTAAGTACTGAGATATTCATTGAATTTTCTCTTGAAATTCGTGACTTTCTTTACTTCATTGTTTAATACGATATGTGCACCCAACTGGGATGTTATCACTGCATCCTGTGCGATGTTCACCTTGGATGCGGCGGCTGCTATTGTTGCAAAGGCAGCAGCTCTGGTCGGATCTACTCCTGCAGACATCCTTGATGGCAACAGGAAAAGTAACACAATACTTATATATATGTATTTATTTCTCATCCTTTTCATCTTTATTGTCTATATAACGCATTACAGGCATAGCAAGCATTCTTCATTCGTCCGAAAGCTTCCCTTGCTATCTGACCATGTGACTTTTCGGCCATACCCAGCGTAGCTTGATTCCATACATCCTGGAAGGAATATATGGAAACACAGAGTGCAAGATGGTGAAGCTTCTTGTTGAGAGACTCCAATTTCTGGGAGAGATACCAGAGAATCTGTGACCGTTCTGCACCAGTCAAGAGGTTCATGTTACTTGGACCGGTAGCTATTTTTATCAACTTATATACTTCAACAAGTTCCGTCGCCACTTCCATATAGATATTAGTCATAGAGATGGATGCGAATGGTCCCTGTGGGTTATGGGATAAAGCCTTGTTTAACTCTATGAGGTTCATGAATGTTCTTACTCCGTCTGCATAGAGACTGCTGCATGCCAATACTGTACTTGCATAATTATATCCCTTTTCAAGATAATTCATATAATTACGCTCCCATTTCTTCATAACTGATATCGGTAAAAATAGGGTTCCTACTTTAGCTGTGTTGGCATCCTGATTTGCTATTTGCTTGGATATTGTTCCGTTTACCATGGCTTCTCCCTTGGTGAGAGCTGCTATTTCTCCAGGATTTGATTCCGTCACACCGGCCTTGACGCTGCAACCGAAAGACAGGAGCAGTGTCAAGGCAAAATACTTAAGATTGATTCGTAAATTCATAAATTCCTCGTCTCTTTTTGTTAAACTCTACTCTGATTCTCAATTCAGATACTACATCAATGGACTCTCTTACCCCTGTCATTATCACTTTCCGGTTATTTCTGTCTCCAGTGTATATGATGACATCTTTCAGTCCAAAAATCTGTTGCAGAAAGGTTCGGTGCTGCTGATAGTCAACTATTCTATATAGCTCTACATAGTCCGTAGAATGCGACAGTATTCCCCTAAGCAGAATCAACTGTTCTGGGGTGATGACATAAACCATACGGAACATATAGATAGCTCTGCATACTAAATAGAACAACAGCAACACTCCCGGAATCAGCAGTATGCTGAAATAATCACTTCGACCTATTGTTGCTTCACCGAAATAAACAAGATAGAAACAGCCTATCGTCAGTATCAAGATGAACAACTCGTTGATGAAAAACTGAATCCAGTGGGGACGGAGTACTAAAGACTGAAAGCAGTTGGATTGATTTAAACTCATAAATATCTATTTTGGGGGAAGGGGAGAGGCTAAAAGCCTCTTCCCATACCATGAGACATTCCATTTTCCATATCTCTTTGCAGCTTATCCTCATAAAGGGCTGACGCAACGGCTCCAGGAGAAACAACTCCAGGCTTGGAGTACACATCCATATATATATCTGGTCCGGAGTGGTCTCTTCGTGACATCATGGCTGCTGCTCCAACACCTACCGTTACTGCAGCAAGAATGGCAGCTCCCAGATTAAAGCCTCTTCCTTCCTTGGTTTTCATTTCCACCTCCGGGAAGATCTTGTCAAAGAGCTTCATTCGCTGATAGTCGTTGACGACAAGGAACTTGTCATACTGCTTCTGGTTGATTTCATGGCTCACTACATTACCGTCGATGACTGCGGACATGACGTATTTTCCCTCGATAGGCTTGCCGTCTGCATCCCGCAGCTTCTCAACAGTTATATCTCCAATCTCGGTAGAACGTCCATTTTCTCCGGAACGTCTCCATTCCTTACTCTCCTTGATGTTATCCAGGGACTCGCCGTTTACCTGTGCGTCTCCAAGAAGGTTCTTTCGGGTCTGGGCACGGATATCGTTCAAGTTCAGATTCTCGCCATTTATATTTACCTGATAATCATTGGCTGATGGTGGAATAGTTTGACCTTTCTGCTCCTTTGCGTTATCAGGCTGATTTGACTTGTCTGACTCTGAAACTTTTGCGTCCTGTGTGTTCTTGGGTGCTGCAAACTCTTTTGGCACATACCCCATTCCCTTGGCCTTAAGTTCTTCCAGAACCTCCGGACGGATTTCCTTTTGGGTTCCGTTAGCTTGCAAGGTGCCTAAAGGACGGTGAAGGTCTTGTGTCGCTACTACACGAACATTACCCTTGAACTGCTCGTTCCATGGTATCAAGGTTGCCAACATCTGTGCCTTTTCTGAGGAACCTGCATTCTTGAAGGCAAGATACTGGGCCTCGGTAATCTTGAATGACCACATTCCGGCATCCTTGCCGTCTCTGACATTGAGTGTATAGTTGCCGGAGACCTCATCTTTCCAGGCTGTGGCAGAAGTGATGGTTGTTGCTTCCTTTCCAACGACGAAACAGTAATTTCCTTCAAGCCTGGTTGCTGTCTGGGAATTATCAAGACGATCGGAACGGAACGGGTCTGTCAAAGGTCCATTCTTGGATGACTTGATCTGCACTTCCTTGAAAGTACGGTCAAAAAGCTCCAGACGATGCTCGTCATCATAGTTCAGAAACTTCATATAGTCTTCCTTGCTGATATCATGGGTAAAGACCTTCTCGTTGATGACTGCTGTCATCTTATAGGTCTGCCCTCTGTCAACACCGTCACTTGATGGATAGACCTGGATTTCTCCGACACTCACGGCTCTGCCACCCTTGGTAGGCAAATAAAAGCCCTTGGTCTCATCAAGCTGGCGACCATCAACAACACCAATGGAGTTCCAATGGTCTATGAAACCGGTGCGGTAAGCCTCTCTTGAAGCAGTAAAGTCTATGATATCATTACCTGCGCCCATGGCTTGCTGTGGCTGCTGCTCGGCTAACTGCTGCTGCTGATTCTTTTCGTTGAGTTTGAGGGAGATATAGTCACGCTCGTTCAATTTTGCAGCTGTAACCTTGTCATCAAAGTCTTCCTTGATGATGTTGTTAATGCAGTGGAGACGTTCGTCAAGGCTATTGCCGTCCTTTTCATTGATGATCTTGCCCTTTTTGGTTTCCACCTTGATTTTCTGGTTGAAAAGAATCTTTGCGTCATCATCACTAAGGTGATAGACAAACGCCTTGGTGGATCCTTTAGCCTTGACGGTCAAGGTCTTGTCCTTCTCGTTGAGTTCAAGCCCATGGGTGGATAGCATGCTATTGATGGTATCTCCTGTTGCCCAACCTAGACCGTTCTGATACCAGGTGATATTTTTCAGACAAGTGACCTTCTTCTTCTCCTCGTCTGTCATTGCAAAAGGTTTTGCCTTCTTTTCCGCTACCTTGATATTTGACAGAACATCATTCTTCTGTTCCGGCTTGGAGTAGAATCCATAGGATCCCGACTTCAACTCTCCGGCAACCATTCGTCCGTCGGGTCTCTCTCCAACGATATAACGACGATCATCATAGAAAAGTGAACCACCGACTCTTCTGAGGTTCACTCCGTGGAAACAACCGTCGAAGGGACCAAAGCAGGATCCGTGGAATGGTCTGAATCGGTATGGACTTCCAATTCCATATTCGCCAGGCGAGAGTGTATATCCAAAAAGTCCCATATTCACAGGAGAATTGACGTTTTTTGCAGCAACCCATGACTCTGGAACATGATAGTCTTTCTTAACAAGATTGACAAACGTTGTATAGGCTTTCTTGTTCAGGTTGTTTGTTCCCTGATTCACCAGGTCTGCCAGTTGTCTGTCTGTCAAATCATAATAATGAGGAATCTTGTTGTCATGGCTCATGGTTATGAGCTGATAAGTTCCACGTTCCGTGCGCCCGATGTGGGCTTGCATTCCATTTGCCTCTAGCGTTCTACGAAGCTCTGGGGCTACATCCAGCTGCCTAGGGTAGCTGTTTACTCCGGTATATGTCATATCTTTTAAATTTTAGTTATTGTTATTTTCTGTTCCCTAAGATTTTCACGAAGTTCAAAAAGAGATTCACAAAATCAAGATAGAGTGTCATTGCTCCTAGAAGACACATCTTTTGCGTACTCTCGTTGTCTTCATTGTATATTGTTTTTTTTTATTATCTTTGCATAGAAATTCAACATCAGG
>OGIM01000556.1_pt1 | contig 11641 bp, 6 predicted proteins | sample 1571801 | NCBI WGS metagenome assembly OGIM01 (sample SAMEA2582106, study PRJEB24529) | metagenome | biome: Human gut stool | place: China | collected 2011
TAAAACCGTTTACGAACCGGACTATGCCACCGGCGTTTTCGCAGGTACGACCTACGATTACCGCTTGAAGCTGGACGGTACAGAAAAGGAAACCGGACGTTTCACAACGGCCAAAGGCGATGTAATTCCCAACGCGGACATGTCGGAATGGAGTACTGTTTCCCGGGCAGGTCTGTCCGGAAGCAAAGACGTTCCCTACCCCAATAAAACCGGAGATTCTTTCTGGGACTGCGGCAATAACGGCATCACGACAGATTTGTGTTCTTCTACCACGGATAAATTCGGCGCAGCGGTACCCGCAGCGAAACTGCAGAGCAAAAATATGTTCGTCCTGGCTGCAGGCAATCTCTTTACCGGGAGTTTCAACTATGCCAGCATGACCGGTACGGTGAAATTCGGCAGCAAATACACCTACACGGCACGTCCCAAGGCTTTGCGCGTAAAATATCACGCCACGACCGGCGACATCGACATCGTGCGATCGCAAAATCCGGCCCCCGGTGTGGCAAAGGGCGATCCCGACAAATGCCGTATCTTCGTGGCGATCGTGGACTGGTCCCAGCCCCACACGGTCGTTTCGGGAACCGGCTCGACCACGGGAGCCTGGGATCCGGCCAACGGAGCGGACGTCGTATCGGAAGCAGGTAAAGTCGTCGGCTACGGCTCGATGTGGATCGATCAAAGCACCCCCGGCGATGCCTTGGTTTCTTCCGAAGACGCACTCAAAATCCATTGGTACGAAGAGAAAGCTCCGTCTCCCACAGGGAACTACACGATCGTGATCTCATGCGCCGCGAATGCCTACGGCGACTACATGACGGGCTACTCGAAAGCCTGCCTCTATGTCGATGACTTCGAATGGGTATATTAACTCCATTCCAGCGATATTCCGTCAAATACCTCCTTGGAATAAGGAGGTATTTGACGTTAATTCCACGCTGTTATCTCAAACAAAACGCCCGTAAAACCGGGGATTCGTGATGAACTTTACCCGTTTCGTTGAATTTATTTCCATTATAGAAAAAACCCGTTTATTTTTGTGAAAATTGTGAATATCATTCACTAACTGTCTTATGGCGAAAAAACATCGGATCCTTCTCCCTGTACTGGCGCTGCTTCTGATCGGCGCCTGCTCCCGCAACGAGGAAATCGAGCAGCCGACTTCTCCGTCCGGCGGAGTCGAAGTCGCCATTTTGTGCGACAACACGAAAGAACCGCAGGTTTACAGTCTGCCCGACGGTACCCGAACCTGGATCGACGACAACGACTGGGCTTCGACCCGCTGGGACAAAAATGACAAGATCGCCCTTTGGGCGACCGCCGACGGCAGCAACTATACGCTCAACGCCCAGCATTTCTCGCTGGCCTACTTCACCCCCAGCTATTCGACCGCCGTTTTCAATTCGACGGTCGCCGATATGCCGGCAGGAACCTATACCTACACGGCCGTCAGCCCGGTGCCCGAAAGCGTCAGCGGCACGCAGGTATCTTACCGGATCCCGGCAGAACAGACGGGCCGTTACGAAGGGAAATGGGATATTCTGGCCGCCGATCCGCTGACCGCCGACGCGCTTCCCCTGTTCGAACAGTCCGACCAAATGCTCGAAACTCCACCGTCGCACGCGCTGCGCTTCCGTCACAAATGCCACGCACTGCGAATCGAAGTCCCCGCAGGCCGCAACATCTGGGGCGAACCGATCACACGTCTGGTTATCGATTTCCCGACAGAAGTCGTCGGAACCGTTTCGTTCGACGCTGCCGATCCGTCGGCCCCAATGTCCCTGACCGAAGGCTCGAAGAGCATCACGCTCGATCTGAATACCCCGCTGACGGACGAAGCCGAAAACTATGCCTGGGCCTTCATCAACCCCACGACGGTAAGCGGCGACATCTCTTTTACGGCCTATACAGCAAACGGATACCGTTCCCACACGCTCTCCGTCCCGATCGACCGCGAAATGGCGGCAGGGCACATCACCCCCATTACCTTGACGATCCCGACCGAGTTACCGGTAAGCTATGTCGATTTTTCGGTCACGGGCGACTCCTCGAATCTGGGTGAAGAGCCTTACAACCTGATCGTCAAAGCTCCCGAAGGAATGACTTTCCGCGACGGGACGACCGAGCAGACCTTCCCCATCGACGAATCCAACAAATACACGGTGGCTTTCTACGGCGACCTTTACGGCGATCTGCTGGCTCAACAACCGTTGCAGGTCAGCTTCGAAACCGAAAATGCCCTCGTGCCGCAAAATGTAAGCGTCGCTTCGTTCACTCCCGGCGAACATCTGCCGATCGCACTCAAAATCCCGTACCTCCTTTCGGAAGATTTCGACGATAAAACCGATTTCGAATACAAAACAGAAGCTACGACATCCAATCCGGACGGTATCTCTCTGTCGCAGTACGGCTTTGACGAGGGTTGGACGGGAACCCGTCTTCAGGTTTCGCAAAAGGCGATGCGTATTTCCGTCCGACACGAAACCGTAGCCCAGTATCCGGGACGGCTCGACACTCCGCCGCTCGCCTATATCAAACCCGGAAAAACCGTAAAGCTGAAAGTGACCTTCAATGCCAACAAGGACAACGACTATCTCTATTGCAGTTTCGGAACCCTCACGGATACGGCCCCTAAAAAAGGTAACGACGGCCTCGAAAATACGCTGAAAGAACAGATCGACAACCTCAATACACTGAGCGGCGTATCGTTCGGAAATATTCAGGGAGTATGCACCTGCGAAGTTCCCGCAGCAACGAATGCAACGCGCCTGTCGTGGCTGACTCAGAGAACATACAACGTCACCGGCAACGGATGGGTATCGAGAACTTGGTATATGTACCTCGACAACATCCGCGTAACCATCGTAAAATAAACCTCCAAATCAATAACCCTATGAAAAAATACCTGTTGATTCTAACGACCCTTGCACTGTTGGGGGGGGGCTGCTCGAAAGAGGAAATCCCCGAAACGACAGACGGGGAGGGCTCGGTCGAATTCCGGACCACGACCTGCTCCGAGGTCGATTCGCAGACGACCCGGGCGCAAACGTCCCTGCCGGACAACTGCAAGCCGTCCGGCAACAGCTTCAAGCTGGTCGTAAAAGGCAAAGAAGGCACCGCGACAGCGGAATACCTCGCCGAATACACCACGCTCAGCGAATATACGGCCCCCTTCATGCCCAGCGGCGACTATACGGCGACGATCAGCTACGGCGATCCGCAGCAGGAGGGCAGCACGGCTTTCTGCTACCAGGGAGCGCTCGACTTTACAATACTCGCCCGCAAGACGATTCAAAAGACCATTACCGCCTCGCTCACGAACTCGGTAATCAGCCTCGAATGCGGCGAGTGGTTCAAGAAATACTATTCCGAAGCGCAATTCACCGTCCAGACCGAAGCGGGCAACAATTTCAGTTTCACCCACTCCTCGTCGCCCGATACTCCGATCTTCGTCAAGCCGGGAAGCAAACTTCTGCTCAAAGGTACGGCGGTGAAGGCGCAGAACGGCGTGAAAGTGGAATTCCCGCAGCAGCAGATCGGTGTCACGACGGCCCGCACCTGGCACAAAATCCGGATCGACGCTTCGCAGGCGGGACAGGGCAGCATCAGCATCCGACTGGACGATACGCTGACCGAAGTACCCCCGCAGGAAATCGAACTCAACCCCGAAGCATAACCCCGTATAAAATAAGCTAAAAACAGATCCTATGAAGACTTTTACCAAATATTTGCTCTTGCCGCTCTGCTGTCTTTTCATGGCGGCGGGATGCGGAAAAGACGATCTCCCGACGGGCGAACAACCGGAAGGACCCGGTTCGGAAACGGGTATCCTGAGCTTTGAGAACTGGGACCTGACCGTAGCGGACGACATGGAAATTTTGCCGACGGACAACGCTCCCGGCACCTCTTCGACGCGCAGCACGGTGGACGCACCGGACGATTATATCGTAAAGATTTACAATTCGAAAAAAGAACAGGTCGGCAGCTACACCTATGCTGAAATAAAGACCACGGGCAATATCGAATTACCGCAGGACAGCTATACCGTCACGGCGGAATCGCCCAATTACGCCAGCACACCCGACGTGGCGTGGGAAACGCCCGTCTATTACGGCGAAATTTCGGTCAACGTAATCAAAAAGCTCACGACCACGGTCAATAACCTGGTCTGCAAATTGGGAAATATCAAGGCGACGGTCGGACTTTCCGCCGATTTGGACAGCCTGTTCAAGCCGGACGACGAAACAGACAAACTCACCGTCACCCTTTCGATCCAGGACAATTCCCTGGTTTACGGACGCCCCGAAGCCACGGGCGAAACGCTCAAACCCGGTTTCTTCCGCGCAGTCGATACGGACAACACCCTGAAAATCGTCCTTTCCGGCCAATACAACAAAGCCGGCGAGGGAGAGCCGGCCTCCTACGTGCCGGTCAATTGGAGCCAGGAGATACAGAACGTCAAAGCCGGACAATGGCGCAAGATCAACATCAAGATCCTGCATGCCAGCGACGGCAACGTCCAATTCCAGGTTACGGTCGAAACATGGGTTTACGACGAGAAAATCGACGTGGATGTCATGTCTTCGTTCTATTCTTACGGCGAAGAGGAGATTCCCGACGAAGAAATTTCGGACGAGAACTCTCCGGCAGTAACCCTCGAAAACGGGGATATCGCCCAGCCCTACCCCATCACGACCAGCATGTTCGACTTCGACGTTCAGAGCTGCTCCCCGATGATTACGGCCGTCGTAACTCCTTACCAGGGTTCGACCGTTGCCTCGCTGGAGGTTGTCTTCGATTCGGACAACGCCCAGTTCCTGGAAGCTCTCGCAACGGCCGGCTACAGCAACAACACGGTAGCCCTCTGGCCGGGCGAAAATCCGGCCGGCGACTACTGCGTAGTCAAGCAAAGCGGCTCCGATCTGCTCGTCAAGGTCAATTACAACGGTATGAAAGGATTGTACGACCACACGGGCACCCATACCGCGAAGTTCATCGCCATCGACTCCGAAGGCCGTCGCTCCTACACGACAATGACCATCAAGGTCACCCACGACAGCGGCACCGCAGAGGGACCGAACATCTTCTGGAGCACCAATCCGGAAGGTACGGATATTGTCGATATCGACTCCCGCCACACGCTCACGGAGGAGGGTATGAACGTCTTCATCAACCTCGCCTCCGAGAGCGGAATAACCGGCCTGACGGTCGATATCATCAGCGATGCCCTCACCGCCGAAGTCCTCGAAAGCCTCGGTATCGGCTTGGAAGCGCATATGGATCTGGTCAATCCGGCTTCCGACAAAATGGACGAAGGACTCCACTCGTTAGGGTTTAAGACCAAAGACGAAATCGTCGGACAGAAAACCCTGCAATTCGACATTTCTCAGTTTATGACGATGCTCTATGCCGTAGCTCCGGGCAACACGGACTTCAAATTGACCGCAACGGATGCTTCGGGACAGAACATCAAGTCCATCATGCTCTATGTTCCCCAACAGTAAACCGAAACAGTGATGAAAAAGATTCTTAAATATATTTCGCTGCTTGCAGGCGTGGCCTTCCTGACCGCAGCCTGCTCGCAGAGCGACATCGACGGCAACGCCTCGGAAGAGATGGGAACCCTGCGCCTGAGCGTCAATATCGGCGGCTCGCGTGCCGACGCATACAACGCTCTGGATCGGAGTATCATGCGCGTCTATAAGATCGAAAACGGAGAAGAGAAGCTGATCCGCAAATACCAGCCGGCTACGGAAGCTCCGGGTGATTTCTACCTGGTGGCAGGGTCCTACCGTATCAAAGTGGAAGCAGGGGACCAGAGCCAGGCGACCTTCACCAACAAGAGTTATTACGGCGAATTGGACGTCGATATCGAACCCCAACAGACCGTCCTCAAAGAGGTAGTCTGCCCAACCACCAACATCGGCGTCAAAGTCGTCTTCGATCAGACGATTCTGGACAAAATGGATCCGGGATTCAAGGCTTACGTCAGCGCCATCGACACCTTCTCCAAAACGGAAGCTGAAAACGGCTCGGTACCGACGCTCAAATACACCGAGAACGCAACGGGTTATTACCTGCTGCCCGAAGATGTTCACAACCTGAGTTGGGGCTTTTACAGCTCGAGCACGGAGTTGGGTAGCGTTTCTAAAACCGGAGTCATTCCGACACCCGAAAGCGGCAATCTTTATACGCTGACATTCAAGTATTCGAAGACTCCGAACGGTTACCTGGGCATCACCGTACAGGTCGATCAGGACGGAGAGATCCACGAAGATCCCTTCATCTTCAGCCCGCAGCCGACGATCAAGGGCGACGGATTCGACATCAACTCGGTAATCGGATTCAACACGGACGACATTTCGTTCGCAGTATCCTCGGTACAGGCGCTTTCGGGCATCTCCATCAAGGCCAACGACGAAACGATCCAGGTGTTGAGCGACGGCGCGCTGCTTCCGGAAGCCGCAGCCAAAGGCATCAGCTACACCAAGACCGACGACAACAGCGGCAAACTCTCCCTCGGCGGAACCTTCTTCTCCACGTTCGCCGGCGGCATTCACGAAGTAGAATTTACGATGACCGACGTCGCACAAGCCGAAGGTACGGGCAAAGCCCGCATCGCAACACCCGGACTCACCGACCTGGCGGTGTACGACCTCTGGCTCAATACGGCCGATTTTCAGGTAATCGTCACCGATCCGGCGCTCACCAACGTCAAAGTACGTTACCGCGAACGCGAACGCCTGGCGGAGTCGCCTGCCTTCGGTGAGTGGAAGACCGTAACCGCCGTTGCGGGTGCCGACTATACCTATACGGCACAAGCCATCGACTTCGCCGCAGACCGCGATTACGAATACCAGTTGCTCATCAACGATGCGGAAACGGGCGAGATACACAATTTCTCGGCCGCAACGGGCATTCAGCTTCCCAATGCGGGATTCGAAACCTGGACGAACAGCAAAACCTGGTACCCCTGCTCGGCGGACGAAATCGGCTCGAACGGCATGGGTACAGGCTATACCGGATTCTGGGGGACGGGTAACCCCGGTGCCAATGCCGCCGGTATCGTGGTGACCGAACCCGCAGACGATCCCCGTCCGGGATCGACCGGGAGCAAGTCCGCCCTGCTCAAGACCCAGAGCGCTTTCGGCGTAATCGCTGCCGGCAACCTCTTCATCGGAGCCTTCGGCGGTGTTCACAACATCACCAAAGGCGATGTGTATATGGGTCGTCCGTTCACCTTCAACGCCCGTCCCAAAGCGATCACATTCTGGTACAAAGGGACGGTCGGGTCCGGCGACAAGGCCCGCTTCTTCGTCTGCATGGGCAAATGGAGCTCCTACCACAAGATCGACACGAACGACCAGAGCACCTTCTTCGATCCTTCCCAGGAAAGCCTGCCCGAAGGCCCCATCTACGGCCACGGGGACTGGCTCAACGATACCTCCCAAAGCGATTGGAAAAAGATCGTAATTCCCATCAAATACCGCAGTGATGAAAAGCCCAATTACCTGATGGTAACAGCCTCGGCGAGCTACCGCGGTGACTACATGGAAGGGAACAAGGAGAGCAGAATGTATATCGACGACATCGAATTTGTATATTGATTTTCATGCGAGGAACCGTCGCCATCCTGACACTGACACTGTCACTGTGTCTATGTTTTGCAAGCAATCAATCGCAGGCCGCTCCGGGACCTGCGATTGATTCGGCAATACCGCAACCCGATTCTTCGGAAACCGTGAACACGGGCTCCGAAAGCCCTCGGCCCGAACATCCGCTTCGGACCGATGCACAATCGCCTGCTCCGATGGAATCCGCCCCGGAGCGTAAGGCCGATCCTCGCGCAGAACGGGGCCTGACTTCCATGTCCAACCAGTTCGTCCCCCGGGGACAATGGATTTTCGGAGCCTCCGCCTCCTACGCTACCCACACGAACAAAGATTACACGTTTCTGGTAATCGAAGATATCAACTCAGACGGCTACACCTTCAAAGTCACCCCCCTGATCGCCTACGCGATCCGGGACAACATGGCTATCGGCGTCAAATTCATCTATTCCCGCTCATTGCTCCGCATAGATAGCGGCAGCATCAAACTGGGCAGTGATATCGACCTCGGCGTCGATTTCTACAACACCCTGCAACACAACTATTCCGGAGCTTTCATCTGGCGTCAGTACATTCCTCTGGGACAGAACAAGCGTTTCGCCTTGTTCAACGAAATGAGCCTGACACTGGGCGGCGGACAGTCCCGATTCGCAGCGGACTCCCCGATCCGAGGCACTTATGAAACCAGTTTCTCCGGTTCGATAGGCGTATCGCCCGGACTGGTCGCTTTCGCCACCAACAACCTGGCTTTCGAAGTGAATGTCGGTGTAATGGGTCTTTCCTATACCCGGACACGCCAGGTACACAACCAGGTAACCGTAGGAAAGCGAACTTCGAGCCTGATGAACTTCAAAGTCAATATCCTGTCGATCGGACTGGGAGTATCTTTCTATCTATAACGCGGAAATACGATGAAACGACTGATTTTTACCATACTGATAGCCGTCGCAACGGTTTCCATGCTCCGAGCCCAGGAACCGACATCCCTGGAGGCAATTCCGTCTTCCCGCTTGCAGGACAGCCTCTACGCCACTCCGGTTCCGACGACCGTCCCTGTCATCGAGGAACTTCCGGCCCCGACGTTCTACGCCGATCTGAGCGACTCGTCCGCATCGATGCCGACCTCGGTTTCCCCGGTACGTCGGAAACAACGATTCCTGCCGATGAAACGGAAAGCCGATTCAGAAATTTACCAAATCAAATTCGCCTATGCAGGTGAAATCGCCCTGGGCCTCACCGTATCTTACGGCACCCTCTCAAGCGACGACACGGACTACCTGCTGATCCTGGACAACCTGAATCTGAACGGCAGTATCTTCACCATCAACCCCTCTGTAGGCTACTTCTTCAAGGACAACATGTCGGCCGGCGTCCGTTTCGGATACACCAACATCAACGGAACGCTGGACACGGGCAATTTCAATCTGGGAGAGCAAAACGACGTCAATCTGGCCTTCAAAAACCTCCACCTGCAAAGCAGTGCACTGTCGGTCGGCCTCTATTTCCGCTCCTATGCGGGATTGGACAGCAAAGGACACTTCGGGCTTTTCGGTGAAGTAGATCTTTCGATGAAGACCGGTAATTCGGAGTTTACCTACGAAACCGAAGGCACCCTCAGAAGCACGTTCAGCGACGACCTGAAACTGTCGCTCGGGTTCAATCCGGGTCTGGCGGTTTACATCTTCCCGAACGTGTGCAGCACCGTTTCCTTCGGGCTGGGAGGTATCGAATACACCAAGATCAAGCAGAAAGATGCCAACGGCAACGAAATCGGCCAACGAACAGCTTCGAAAATGCGGTTCCGCCTCAACCTGCTCAATATCCGCATCGGCGTTACCGTTCATCTATGGAACAAGAAAGCCAACAAAGCATGATGAAACATTTCCGGCATATCCTTATCGGCACACTCCTGCTGCTGACCTCCTGCATCGAGAACTCAATTCCATATCCGGTCGTCACGCTGCAAATCCTCGGTGTCGAAGGCGAAGGCTTCACCTGTTCGCCCAAAGATATCAACACCCCGGAGCGGATCGTCACGCTCCATCTGGACGAACAAACCGACATATCCAACGTGAAGATAGACAAAATATCGGTCACTGAAAATGCCCGGTCTTCGAAACCCCTTTCGGGGACATTCGACCTGCGGACTCCGCTCTACCTCACCCTTTCGTTTTATCAGGATTACGAATGGACGATCGTAGCGGACCAGCAGATCGAACGTTATTTCGAAGTGGAATCGCAGATCGGCGCTGCGGAAATCGACGTCGATCAACTTACGGCGAAAGCATACGTTCCGGAAGGGACCGATTTGAGCGATCTCAAGGTCACGCGGCTGAAACTCGGTCCGGCAGACATCACCACGATGACACCTCCGATCGACGAGCTGACTTCGTTCGAATCGGTCCGCTACGTTTACGTCGCTTACCACGACTTCGAAGAGAAATGGTCGCTTTACGTCGAAGCTACCGATACCAAGGTACGCTTCACGCAGGTCGATGCCTGGAGCGGGGTCATCTGGGCCTATGCCGAAGGCAACAGCGCGGACGAACTGGGATTCCGTTATCGCAAGACCGGCGACGAGGCGTGGACCGAAGTCGATAAGGAGCAAATCAACATCTCGGGCGGTGCATTCGACACCTGTATCACGGGACTTACCCCGGAAACCCAATACGAAGTAGTCGCCTACTCCGGCAGCAACGAAACGGAAGTAGCAAGCGTCACGACCGAAGCAGCACCACAACTCCCGAACGGAGGTTTCGAAGAGTGGGAAACGATCGACAAAGTCGTCTATCCCTACCTGGCCGACGGCATTCACTTCTGGAATTCAGGCAACAAAGGCGCCAGCATCGGCAACGCTACTCCGACCGACAAGACGACGGACGTGCGTCCCGGCACATCGGGCATCTATGCCGCACAGCTTTCGTCGAAGCTCGCAGGTCTGGTCGGCGTTTACAAATTGGCCGCCGGCAATCTCTTTACAGGCATATTCTACGGAATCCGAAATCTCACGCACGGTATCGTCTGCTTCGGACAACCTTTCGAAGCCCGTCCGACGGCTCTGCACGGCTGGTTCAAATACAACCAGGGAATGCTGACCAACGTGGGCAGCACCCAGCCGCCGGGGATGAACCTCAAGGTCGGCGATCCCGACAACGGCATGATCTACATCGCCGTCGGCACCTGGACCCCGGAAGAGTACGGCATCTCGCAGGGAGAACAGTTCGGATCGGCCGAAAACCCGATTGCGATCGACACCCGCAACCCCAGTTCGTTCTTCGATCCGACGAGTCCGGCCGTAATCGGCTACGGACAACTGCCGCTCACCGCCAGCTACTCCGAATGGCAGGAGTTTACCATACCGCTGAAGTACGTGGCGACAGACCGCAAACCGACCCATATCGTCGTCGTCTGCTCGGCTTCCCGTTGGGGCGACTATTTCATCGGAAGCACCTCGAGCGTGCTCGTCGTCGATGACCTCGAACTGATTTACGACCGGCTGGACAAAACCGGTGAATAGGTATATTCGCCGTCAGACTATCCCTCCGATCGGATACGAACGACGAAAACCAAACGCTGAATCCGCAGCGCTTTCCAACAAAAAAGCAGGGAATCACTCCCTGCTTTTTTGTTCTGTTATCGGACTTACCCTCTCGGCGCCCTCCGGATCAGAGCTGCGCGATCCGGCAATACTTATTATAACGATTCATTACGTCCTGCACGAAAGCCCGCGTCTGACGGTAGCCGGTAAATTTGCCGCACTTCACGACCTCGTGCTGGTAATAGGCGGGATCGGACTTGAGTTCCAGGTAGCGGAGCACCACCTCCCAGGAATTGGGGTCTTCGCCGTTCACACGGGCCAGCCGCCGGGCATCATTGACATGACCGATTCCACCGTTGTAGCAGGCCAGGATCAGGCTCATTCGGTCTTTCTCGGAAATTCCCGCCGGCAGGTCGAGCGTCGAATCGATCCGATTCCACACTTTATTGGCCAGCAATACATTGGTTTCCGGATCGAGCAAGGCTTCTTCCGA
>OGIM01000568.1_pt1 | contig 11417 bp, 9 predicted proteins | sample 1571801 | NCBI WGS metagenome assembly OGIM01 (sample SAMEA2582106, study PRJEB24529) | metagenome | biome: Human gut stool | place: China | collected 2011
ACGACAAGCCCATTGGCAGAATTAAGTATGCACTAAATTAATTCCGCCAACAGGTTGGTCATACCATTACCTACCTGGTCAACTGCTTACCATCAACAAACAGACCGAACGGCTCAATCTCAGCTTCTTCTCCACCCAAAACGCCCTCCTTTACAAGTTGAAGATGGGACGCCACTATCTCAACAACGAGTTGGACGTCAACTACGACCGCCAGGCCATCGCCGTGGCCATGGGCGAAGAGGCTGAGCAAGAAAACACCTAACAGCTGTTCCGCGTCTACTGGACACCCTCAATGTCGTTTGCCTTTAGCAAGCAACAAGTGGTGGTCAAGACAAGAATAAGCTATGCACACCAAGCTTATCGCCAGTCGAGGACTGGCCACCTGTGGGTGGACCCTTCCATCCAATGGAACTGGAAGGTCTCTGCCCTCTCCAGTTTCTCCGCAGATGTGGGCTATACGAACTCGCCCCTGACGGGCAAGTCGATCTACGACACGCCGATCTTCACAACATATCGTACGCAGAAGATAAACCAGGGCAAGACGGCTGTGACGCATGACCTTCGCGCCACAGCAACCTACAAATACGCCAACCCCGTTTGGGGGGTGTTTCTCAATGTAAGCCCAATGTACGCCCGGACATCGGGCAACATCTTGTATGAAAACGTCCTGAACGACCGAATATTCACCATCGTCGCCACGGACAAGAAGCGAGCCACCGAGACCACAGGCTTGTCTGGACACATCAGCAAGACCTTCGGATGGGCCAAGACGCTCCTCGGCCTTGGGGCTTCATTCACCACGACCGACTACTGCATGCTCGTGACAGGAAAGGTGAACGTTGCGCGGATGACGGTAACGTCCGTAGCGCTCAATTTTTCTTTACGCCCAACCAGGCTTCTCTCTGTCGAAGGCCGGTCAAGCGTGAGCTTCAATCAGCAGAAGAACCAGACCGCTCCACAGCTCTCTTCAGGCAGCACCAACGATTGGGAACACCGTCTCAACATTCACGTCTTCCCTGCCAACGGCTGGATGCTGAGCATCAAGAACCAACTCTTCCACACCAACAGCGAAGGTATCGGAACCAGTTTTTTTCTCGACCTCGCCATGAGCTATAAGACAAAGCGATGGGAACTTACATTTTCGGCTAACAACATCATTGGCTCCTCCAAGCTGGAGCAGCACGTGCTGGGAAACACCATCGAGACCTATATGGCCACCCACCTGCGTCCTCGCGAGTTTTTGGTCAACTGGGCCATTGACCTGTAGCGCCCCCACCTGCCCCTAACATCACGGGGCACGCTCGGCTTTAAAACGAGCAAGCACCTTCATACCAAATTCAAAACCTGAAGCAATTATCCTTACAAATCCAAAGCGCTTTCCTCCCCTTCACCACCGACAGTCTGACTGAAAGTGGGGATAAGAAGTTGAAAATTAGACACTTCCAACAAGAAAATATCAATTTCTAAGAAAAAAAATACAAATCTTTTCTCCATCCCACGAAAAACTCGTATATTTGCAGTCCGAAAGTAAATGATAAGTAAATAAAGGAAACAATAATAAGAAAAGACTGTTTCAGTATATGACAAAAGCAGAGATCATCAACGAGATTACCGACATGACCGGCTTGCAACGCAAGGACGTGTCAGCCGTCGTGGAGAGTTTCATGCTGACTGTGAAGAGAAGCATGCTCGAGAAGAAAGAGAATGTGTACCTTCGCGGATTCGGCAGTTTCATCATCAAGCATCGCGCACCGAAAACTGCTCGCGACATCGGTAAGTGCACCACCATCACCATCGCTGCACACGACCTGCCAAGCTTCAAGCCTGCCAAGGCGTTCGTCGATGAGATGAAAGGTGAATAAATACGCCTTAAGGAACAAAAAATCAATAACATAACAAACATTTTAAACATTAACAGCTATGCCAAACGGAAAAAAGAAGAAAGGCCACAAGATGGCTACGCATAAGCGTAAGAAGAGATTACGTAAGAACCGTCATAAGAGCAAATAAGCCCTGCTGACTGTTCTATGAAAGGGACGTGCCGTTACGGTGGGTCCCTTTTTTATCATTAAAGAGTTATCAAGAGATGACAAGCGAAGTAATAATCAACGTCAAACCACAGGAAATATCCATCGCCCTGCTTGAGGACAAGCGGCTCGTGGAATACCAAAACGAAACACGTTCGGCCAATTTCTCTGTGGGAAACATCTACATTGCCAAGGTAAAGAAGCTCATGCCGGGCCTCAACGCCTGCTTCGTGGATGTTGGCTATGAGCGCGACGCCTTCTTGCATTATCTTGATTTAGGAAGTCAATTCAATTCGTACGCCAAGTATCTGAAGCAAGTGCAAAGCGACCGCAAAAAGCTGTTCCCCTTTGCAAAGGCTTCGCACCAACCCGACCTGAAAAAGGACGGAAGCGTTCAGCAAACGCTCACCGTAGGACAAGAGGTGCTGGTGCAGATCGTCAAGGAGCCCATATCAACCAAAGGACCCCGACTGACGGCAGAACTGAGCTTTGCGGGACGATACCTGGTCCTCATTCCTTTTGGAGACAAGGTGTCGGTGTCCTCAAAGATCAAGAGCGGCGAAGAAAGAGCGAGACTCAAGCAACTCATCCACAGCATCAAGCCCAAAAACTGCGGCGTCATCGTACGCACCGTGGCAGAGGGCAAACGTGTGGCAGAGCTGGATGCGGAACTGAAAATACTGACCAAGCGCTGGGAGGACGCTATCGTCAAGGTTCAGAAAACACAGCAACGCCCACAACTCGTCTACGAAGAAACAGGAAGAGCAGTAGCGCTGTTGCGAGACCTCTTCAATCCAAGCTACGAGAATATTTACGTAGACGATGAGGAAGTGTGCAAGGATGTCAAAGACTACGTGGCACTCATAGCCCCTGAAAAGGCAGGTATCGTTAAGAAGTATACCGGAAAAGTGCCTATCTTCGACAACTTCAACGTCACTAAACAAATTAAGGCAAGCTTCGGAAAAACCGTGAACTATGCTCATGGTGCCTATCTCATCATAGAGCACACCGAAGCCATGCACGTTGTGGATGTGAACAGCGGAAACCGCTCAAGAAACGCGAATGGCCAAGAAGCCACCGCCCTGGAAACAAACTTGGGAGCGGCCGACGAACTGGCACGCCAGTTGCGACTACGAGACATGGGAGGAATTATCGTGGTCGACTTCATCGACATGAACCTGGCGGAAGATCGACAGATGCTGTATGAGCGCATGTGCAAAGACATGCAGAAAGACAGGGCGCGACATAACATATTGCCCCTGAGCAAGTTTGGACTCATGCAGATTACCCGACAGCGTGTAAGGCCAGCCATGGACGTAAACGTCGAAGAGACCTGCCCATCGTGCAACGGAACAGGCAAAATCAAGTCGAGCATCTTGTTCACCGACCAACTCGAAAGAAAAATTGACCAACTAGTCAACAAGATTGGCATCAAGAGATTCTATCTCCACGTTCACCCATACGTTGCCGCTTACATCAACCAAGGGGTGGTAAGCCTCAAGCGGAAGTGGCAACTTAAGTATGGTTTAGGCGTTCACATCATTCCATCACAGAAACTCGCTTTCCTGCAATATGAGTTCTACGACGACAAAAAACAGTTTGTCGACATGAAGGAAGAGATCGAAACCAAGTAAACCGACACGTGGTACCAACAAAAATCCCAAGACATTCATTGCGATGTCTTGGGATTTTTCATATATTAAACGTTTTCTCCTTGGCACCCACACCATGGCTGCCATCGTTCACGCCACCATAGTCTGGCGAAGTCTCGCCGTCGCCAATAGCCAACCCCTGGGTGGGCTTGCCAACTTGTTTCCTTCCAGCTCGCAGGCTTGCCAGTTTGTTGGCTTAGTCACAGAGCAACACATCGCTCTATGCGCCTGTCCTCTTGAAAAGAAACACATAAAGCGTCAGTCCTTTATGAAAAGGAACAAGGGCTTACCCCCTTCTCGGCTTAATGACCGATGGGGGGTTAAGGAATAACCTTGAAGCGGATGCGGAACGAATGGGTCAAGCCATCCCAATTGGTGCCAAGAAGCTCAAAGCGGCCAATCTGCGAGGTAGAGCGAACATGCTTGCCTATGCAGGGGCACACGTCGAAGTCGCCGATGCGCACCAGCCGAATGGTCTCTGAGGCATCCTCGGGCAAGCGGTCGATCTTCACCCCCTCAGGAATATGGTCGCGATCCACAAACTCAAAGGTAACAGGCAGGTCTTCCGCAATCAGCTCATTCATCTTGTCGGCAATGGCCTTCTCCTCTTGGCGAGTGGGCTTATGGTCGAGCACATAGCTTATTTTGCTCTTCTTACGCTCGATGTGGGCGTTCTTCGACCGCTCACAACCAAACATGCGAACCATGACCTGATTGAGCAGATGCTCCGCCGTATGGGCTGGCGGAAACTCCTCTTTGTTGTGAGCGTTCAGCTCGTAAGTCTTGTCCTCCATTTGAATACTGAATTTAAAGATTCTACCCGAATAAGGTGGAAGGTCCATCTCCACCACACCGTCTTTCTTCAAGTTGAATGTGGTGCGCTCATCGGTCAGCAAATCGACGGCCTCCACATCACGCTCCGGCATCTTGAAATAATCGAAGGCATGGCCCGGAATGGTTACTCGCACATGGTTGGCCTCCTCCGAGAAGTTGACAACCACAAGGATTACCTCTTTGTCCTTTTTTCGCAGGAACGCATAATGACAACGCGGATTGAAGCTTTGCGACTGCGGATTGACGTACATGAGGTCGAAGAAATCGCCCTCGCAGAAAGCCCTCTCGCTATTGGCCATGCACAACACCTGCTGATAGATGGCCTGCAAGCGCTTCTCCTCCTGGGTAAGAAGGCGGCGATCGTAGTGCCCCCGACGAAGCGTGTCGACACACCAGTAATCGAAAATCGTGGTGCGACCGTCGCAGCCAGAGAAGCCCTCGGCATCCATGCCACGCTCGCCAAACTCCTGACCGGCATACACCATGAACGGGTTGCAGCCCATCAAAGCCGAAACCATCATGGCAGGAACGGCCTTACGACCATCGCCACAGAAGAAATCGCTGGCTATGCGCTGCTCATCGTGGTTCTCGAGGAAGTAGAGCATGTGTTCCTTGATGTCGGAAACGTTCTGCCAGTAATAGGTGATGCTGCTTGCCGGACGGCGGTTGCAAATGATGTCGCGCACACAATCGTACATGCCCACCTTGTCGTAAAGGTAATCGAACCCAGAGCGCACATAAGTGCGATACTGCTCTGTGTCATACACCTCGCCAATGAACACCATCTGCGGATGGCGCTCCTTCACGATGCGGGTGGCATAGCTCCAAAACTGATGGGGCACCATCTCCGCCATGTCGCACCTGAAACCATCGATGTTCTTCGAAGCCCAATAGAGCAAGATGTCGGTCATCTTGGTCCACGTGCTTGGAACCGGATCGAAGTGATAGCTACGACCTCCAGCGTCGCAATAGTCCACGCCATAGTTGAGCTTCACCGTCTCGTACCAATCGCCTACACCTGGCCGATTGTCGAAACGGTCGTTACCGGTGCACTTGGCGGGATTCTCCACATAAGGATCCTCGCCTTCAGGCGTCGGAACAGGGCACACGAAAGGTTGCCCCGGACAGTAATAGAAATTGTTACGAGGGGAGAAATGCATGTTCACATCATCCTCCTCGCCCAAGTCGGTCACACCAGCCGGACAGCAGATAGAGTGATACTCGCGCGCCACATGGTTGGGAACGAAGTCGATAATGACCTTCATGCCCACATAATGGATGCGTGCCACGAGCTTCTCAAACTCCTCCATGCGATGGTCCACATCAACCGCGATATCGGGGTCAATGTCGTAATAGTCAGTAATAGCGTAGGGCGATCCCGCCAATCCTTTCACAACGGCGGCATGCTGACCAGGTATCCCATTCTGGCTGTAGTTTGGAGTAGTGGCGTGACGAATAACACCCGTGAGCCACACATGGGTAAATCCCATGTCATGAATACGCCTCAGATGGAGGGTATCCAAATCATTCATCTTCCCCACCCCATTCTCCAGCAACGAACCATTGGCCTTACGCGTCTGGTTCTTATTGCCAAAGAGGCGGGGAAGAAGTTGATATACGATAATTTTCTTATTCATTAACAATGTTACCTTGATGCTAAGAAATCATAGACAAAAGGCAGCGCCCTGTCTTGACATCTGAAATCCATTAACACAACAAAGGCAAATCGCCGAAACTATCCTTAGGCGATGCCGTGAGCAGCTACGGTCTTGTCAATGCGTCCAATCATACCCTGAAGGGCCTTGCCCGGTCCGCACTCCAGGAAGTCGTCGGCACCAGCGGCAATCATGTTCTGCACAGTCTTTGTCCAACGCACGGGCGATGTGAGCTGAGCGATGAGGTTGGCCTTGATCTCTACGGGGTCCACGTGAGCCTGAGCGTCTACGTTCTGGTACACGGGGCACTTGGGAGCCTTCACCTCTGTCTTCTCGATGGCTGCCTGCAACTCCTCCTTAGCGGGCTGCATCAGCGGAGAGTGGAAAGCGCCACCCACCTTCAAGGGCAACGCACGCTTGGCACCAGCGGCCTTCAACTGCTCACAAGCCTCGTTGATGGCGTCGTTGTCGCCAGAGATAACCAACTGGCCAGGGCAGTTGTAGTTGGCGGCGATAACCGTCTTGCCACCCTTGCTCACCTCAGCGCAGATCTCCTCAATCTTCTCGTCGGGCAAACCGATGATGGCGGCCATAATACCAGGGTTGGCCTCACAAGCCTTCTGCATAGCATTGGCACGGGCAGCCACCAAACGCAAGCCATCCTCGAAGGTCAGCGCACCAGCGAATGTCAGGGCCGAGAACTCACCAAGTGAGTGGCCTGCTACCATTGCGGCATCCTGCTCGTCAAGACAGAGGGCAGATATAACGCTGTGGAGGAACACGGCAGGCTGAGTGACGTTGGTCTGCTTCAACTGCTCGTCGGTGCCGGCAAACATGATATCGGTAATCTTGAAACCGAGAATCTCGTCGGCCTTGTCGAACAACTCTTTTGCCATAGGATTATTGTCGTAGAGCTCCTTGCCCATACCGACGAACTGTGAACCTTGTCCAGGGAATACAAATGCTTTCATTGTTATTGTCTTATTATTGTTTCGATTATGATGCAAAGGTAACAATAATATTTCGAAATGTGCCGGTACGGCCCGTTATACTTTGTGAATGAATATAAAAAAAGCCCCGCTCATCTTACGACAAACGGGACTTTCCATATTTCTAAAGTCAGGCCACATGAGCGGCCCAAGCATATTCGAGTGGATTACTCAGCGGCGGGAGCCTCCTCAACGGCGGGAGCCTCAACCTGAGCAGCCTCAGCTACGGGAGCCTCTTCAGCCTTGGGAGCCTCCTCAGCTACGACCTCAGCCTTCTCAGCCACAACCTTCACAGGAACCTTCACCTCAACATCCTTGAAGAAGTGTACGGTAGCCTCGAAGTCACCAACCTTCTTGATGTCGTGCATGGTGATGATCTTGCGGTCGATCTCGATGCCCTTCTTAGCGAGCTCCTGAGCAACGACGAGAGCGTTGACAGAGCCATAGAGGTGGCCAGTGGCGGCAACCTTGGCAACAACAACAACCTCCACGTCCTTCAGAGCCTCAGCACGCTTCTCAGCCTCAGCCTTAGCAGCAGCGATCTTGCAAGCCTGCTGTCTCAGGTTTTCAGCGAGCACCTTCTTAGCGCTCTCTGAGGCGATAACGCCCTTGCCTGTGGGAATCAAGTAGTTACGGCCATAGCCGCTCTTCACCTTAACGATATCGTTCTTGTATCCAAGTCCGATAATATCTTCCTTCAGTATGATTTCCATATCTTAGCCTCCTTTTCAATTACTTTAACAAATCGGTTACGTATGGAAGCAGTGCGATCTGGCGTGCACGCTTGACAGCCTGAGCCACACGACGCTGATACTTCAATGAAGTACCTGTGATGCGACGGGGAAGAATCTTACCCTGCTCGTTGAGGAACTTCTTCAGGAACTCGGGATCCTTATAGTCGATATACTTGATACCGCTCTTCTTGAAACGGCAATACTTCTTCTTCTTGGTGTCAATAGAAGGAGCGGTCAAATAACGGATTTCTGAATTTTTCTGCTCTGCCATAATTAAGCCTCCAATTTATTACCCAGTTTGGCACGACGCTTCTCAGCGTAAGCAACAGCGTGCTTGTCGAGCTTCACGGTCATGTAACGAATAACTCTCTCGTCGCGGCGATAGCCAGTCTCGAGACGGTCAATCACTGATGGCTCAGCCTTGAACTCCAACAGGCAGTAGAAACCTGTAGACTTCTTCTGAATAGCATAAGCCATCTTCTTCAATCCCCAGGCCTCTTCGTTCAGAATCTCTGCACCATTGTCGGCGAGCAGCTTCTTGAATTTAGCGACCGTTTCCTTCATCTGTTCATCAGACAAAACGGGAGTCAAAATGAAAACGGTTTCGTATTGATTCATACTACTTTGAATGAAATTAATTATTATTTTGCAAAATGCGGGTGCAAAGTTACAAAATTGTTCGCACATAAAAGCACGCATCTTGCTTGTTTTTTGCTTTTTAACACAAAAAACATTCGCGCACCCGCCTTTTCTTATTACTTTTGCAGCGTTATGAAGAAATCCTTGCTTAAGATTACGCGCACGGCGGCGCTTTTTCTCAGAGCTCACGCCGCTTGGCTTGGCCTTCCCTTGGTATATACCGGGGTGTTGCTCATGGCATGCTTTTACGCGACGGGGCTAACCGACCACAACGCATTTCTGTTGTTTCCATTAGCGCTCATCGTCTTGGGCATCGCAGGCCACGTGCGAAACGAGAAGACCTCAGGAAAGTACTAATCCACGAAAAGAGCAAACGCCTCACAAACGCAAAGGACAAACATGAGCCTTCCAAAGGCCCAAGTGTCCCACTTACATAAAGGTGAGGTGGACTCGCACCTTTCGCGCCTGTCCACCCCACCTTATCTTATAAGCCCCCCCTGGGTTCTTCCAAACCGCCAGGTTGGGTCTTGTTTACCCTTATAGGTCCATCAATCTTCCTCAGGAACAATTAGTTTGTAGCCCTGGCCATGGATGTTGATGATCTCGATCTGATCGTCGTCCTTCAGATGCTTACGCAGTTTGGTGATGTAAACATCCATTGAGCGCGCATTGAAATAGTTGTCGTCAATCCAAATGGTGCGCAGGGCGTCGTTGCGCTTCAGGATCTCATTGGCGTGTGAGCACAACAACGCCAGCAACTCGTTCTCCTTGGTGGTGAGCTTGGTCTGCTTGTCGCCAATGACGAGCAACTGCTTCTGTGTGTCGAAGGTGAAGCGACCGATCTTGTACATACTGCTCTCACGGTTCTTCTTTCCTCTCACACGGCGCATGATGGCCTCCACGCGCTTCACCAGCTCCTCCATAGAGAAAGGCTTTGTGATGTAGTCGTCAGCACCCTTGTCGAAGCCCTCGAGCACATCTTCCTTCTGCACCTTGGCCGTCAGGAAGACGATGGGCACCTGCGAGTTGATCTGGCGGATGTCCTGAGCCAGGGTGAATCCATCCTTCTTGGGCATCATCACGTCGAGGATGCAGATATCAAACTTTTCCTTGGTAAACTCGCGATAACCGACTTCACCATCAGGGCACAACACAGCGTCGTAACCCTTTGCTATGAGATATTCGCAAAGAAGCGTTCCGAGGTTCTCGTCGTCTTCGCAAAGCAGAATCTTAACTTTTTCGTCCATAATCATTCTATTTTACAAGTTTGTTATCAATTATATTATGTGGCAACGCCCTCACGAGGTGGGCGCTCCCCTATCACTAATCTTTTATCACGGGCAACTTGATGGTAAACTTCGTGCCCTTGCCGTATTCGCTCTCCACCTTGATGTCGCCATCGTGCAGGTCGACCACCTTCTTCACGTAGGCCAGACCGAGGCCGAATCCCTTCACGTCGTGCACATTGCCCGTATGAACGCGGTAGAACTTATCGAATATCTTCTTCAGATTTTCTTTCTTCATGCCCATGCCCGTGTCTTCCAATGAGAAATACAGATACTGGTCGTCGTTCCACGTCTTCAGGTACACATTGAGCGGTTTGTCGGGCTGGCGATATTTCACTGCATTGTCCATCAGGTTGAAGATGACATTCTGGAAGTGAACCTCATCCACGTAGATGGCCGAGTCGATGGCTCCCACATCCACATAGACTTTTCCACCCGTATGCTCCACACGCAGGGAGAAGGAGTTGGCAATGGTCTCCACCATCTCGTTGAGGTCAAGGTGCTTCTTCTTAAACGTCGATTTCTTTCTGTCGAACATCGACATCTGTAACACTTTCTCCACGAGGAACCTCAATCGCTTGGTCTCGTCGGTGACGATTCCCGTGAGATGCTTCATCATTTTCTCCGTCTTGGGCACACTGTCGTCGTTGAGCATCTGAGCCGCCAGGGAGATGCTGGCTATAGGTGTCTTCAACTCGTGAGTCATGTTGTTGATGAAGTCGTTCTTCATCTCGCTGTAACGCTTCTGGCGGAACACCACCACGATGGTGAACACAAAGGTGATAAGCAATATCAGGGTAAACACCACACTGGGTATCATGAACCTCACGCTCGAATAAATATAGCCATTGATGTCAGGGAAATGCACCTTCACCACGCCCATCTTCGAAGCCGGATCGTTGCGGAAGAGCACTTGCGAATAGGTAAACTCCACGCCCTCGTCGGTATAGTCGGGACAACGGTACACCTCGCGACCGTCTTGTGTGGTAACCGTGAAATGGTAAGGAATGTTGATACCATTATTCATCAGTTCCGCCTTCAGGTCCTGATCGAGTATCTTGAAGTTAATTCGCTCTTTCAGAGGCTTTTCCGATGCCGAATAAAGCATATTCATCACCACCTCGTCGAGCAACGCCTTTTGGTACACATAGCGGTTCTTCACTATTTCCTGAAGCGATTTGCTCGCTGCGTTGTTCGAGTTGCGATCGTTCTTCAGAATCATGGCCTTGGGCATCTGCGCGGGCTTCGTGGAGATGGTTTTCAGCTCGAAGGAAGAATACACCGTACCATCCTTGCCTTGCACCGCAAACTGATGCGAGCGCTGCACGGTGCCATCGTCGGGATTGCCCGACCTTGTGCCCACGCTATCCACCCGATAGGCATGCCGCTCGGTCTCGTTCACATCCTTCTCCAGATAGCGCAACGTCTCATTGAGCTCCAAGTTGCGCGACGCCTGGTAGAGGGCGCGGTTCACGCTTTCGTCGAACTGCTCCTTCTTCATGTTGGCCATTTCCTGTATGTACGTCAACTGCAATCCAAGCAATATGACGAAGCTCAGGCCCATGATAACGGCGATGATCCAAATGGTTTTCTTCTTCATA
>OGIM01000576.1_pt1 | contig 11284 bp, 9 predicted proteins | sample 1571801 | NCBI WGS metagenome assembly OGIM01 (sample SAMEA2582106, study PRJEB24529) | metagenome | biome: Human gut stool | place: China | collected 2011
TGCCGGGCCACTGCAGGCATGATCTGCATCAGCCCCCTCGCTCCACGGCGGGAAACTATATCGGCTTTGAAACGCGACTCGTGATAGGCAATAGCACTCATCAGGCGCCAGTCGTTCCCCTCCCGCTCGCTGATATTCCGAATTACGTGATCGTAGGGAGAGATCACATACCGGGCTTCCATTTTCTCCTCCAGGGTAATCCCCGCTTCGGACGACGTCGAAAAATCGGCGTTGAATCCGTAAAAAGTGGTCTGTAATGTTAAAAATACGAAAATTAAACAGGTTTTCTTTAACATAAAACTTGCTTTTGCAGGCAGCTTCCTGTGCCGTACAGTACGCTAATCATAGAAACCCCACGAGATACCCATCTTAAACATGCCCGGATTGAGCGGGTACTTCGCAATCGCGAAATATTCGCCGTTTCCGAACAAGCCCCGGTTGATATGCTGATATTTCAGGAATATCCGCATTCTCTTCCACTTGCCCATCAGGAAAAGATCCAGGTAGGGGTAATTCCCCACCTCGATTTCCCGCTGATTGAAGAACTCCGAGAGCGCAGGATTGTAGCCGGGCGCATAGTAGCGCGTATTGAAATGGCCATCGACACCGAACTGCACCCGGAGCACGTCGCGCACCGCCCAAAACTCGTAATAATACGAGAGGAAGGCGCTGACGAGCGGAACGGGTATGACACTATGATTCGTACTCCACTGCAACAAAACCTTATGGTCCAAATGAAGTCCGGCGATCCGGAAATCTTTGCGGGCGTACACGCTCGTCACGCTGACGCTTCCGTTGTCCTGCGCTATCTGGCTGTCGGCACCGTAATAAATCTTATCGGTGACAATGCCTTGCCACACACCGACCTCAAACGCATAATCGGGGACACGGAAAGCAACTTCGAAACGAGTTTCATTCTCCTTGCGCAAAGGAGTCAACCACACGTAGTGGTTAGAGAATAGATTCTCCTGCCAGTAATCCGGCGAACGCGTTTCCATACGGAAACGCCCTTCGAGAATCAGGGGACGTTTGCGGATATATCCCGTCAGCGCCAGATTGGCGCCGAACGAAACGTCACCGCCGCGATATCCCGACGGGTAGAACTTGGCGTCAGCTCCCCAATCGACATATTTCTTGATCTTTCCTTCGACCGATCCATATACGAAGTAACTGCTTTTCCCCACCTTCTCGTACTTACCGTTCAGGTAGGAATCCAGCCTGAACTGCGAATAGGTGTGCAGGTCGAGTCCTACACCTCCGTTCACCGTACCGACCACACCGTTGCGATCCCAGGGCTGCGCCTGAATGAACACCCGGTTGGAAATCACCCGCTCATAGATCGAGTCGCGCGTCTGCGTGGGATTGATAAACCAGTTCTTGTAATATTCGAGATCGCGTGCCGGAACGAAATTACCTTTATCATCCCGTTCGTAACGGTCGTCGGTATAGGTTCCCCGAACATCCTTATAAACCTTGCTCCAGGAGTTGTACTCGAACGAATGACCGATGAATACGGCCGGCAGATTGGCGATCGAAAAGTCGCTTTCGGTAACCGGCAGCAACGGAATACCGTACGACTGTTCGACGAAAAACGCATTGTTGCGGTATATGTTGGTAGCCTGCGAGCTCGTCAGTCTCATCGGCACGCCCGACGGCATTTCGAAAGTCGTATCCCGGATCGCCCATTCACCCACCACGCCGCCGTTCTCACGTGTTTCTATGTGGTTGTTGATGAATCCGGCATGCACCGAATAACGCTTTCCCGTGTGCGAAACGGCAACCGAAAGGTTGTGGTTCTTGGTACGGGACCACTCGTAAAGGCCCTTGGTGCCGCGCGACCGATAATTGACGTTGAAGCCCGTAGTCGGCGAAATATTATGTCCCAACGTCAGGCTGAAATTCTCCTCCCGGAACTTCTTCTGTCCCGACTCAAGGTACATGAAGTGGAAATACGGCCGTTTGAGGTTGTAGAAGGGGACGTTTTCCATGCGATAGGTATAGACATCGAACCCTTCGGCAAAAGAGAAGTTGCGGTATTGAGGCCGTTCGAAGTAGTTGTACGGTAACGAAGCCTGTCCCAACGCACCCACGGCAGCATGGCCGACGCCTTCCTTATAAAACGGGTAGTCGATGCGGAAAGTGGCGAGCGTGGTATCGAGCGGATTGATATGCACCTGGTTGTAGTCCCGCGAGATCGTCCACGAAAAGTTGGGCAGCGCACGGATCGAATCGTTGAAAAAATAGGATTCGAGAGGCTTTCGAATCCGCTTTTTCTTGGTCGAATCGGTCGGCATGGCGGGTTGTTCCTCGCCGTTCTGCGTCTGGAACGGGTTGCTGCCGAGCATATTGTTCGGATTATTCGGGTCGTTCGGATTCTGATTGTTCTGATTTCGCAGGATCGCGCTGGCGTCGAATTGAGCGGATGCCTCCAACGTCGGAAAGGCCAGCAGCCCTCCCCACAGCAAAATCCACAGAATTTTTTTCAACACCTTCGGAAACATCGGAATACGTACGCGCAAATCGCGGCAAAGATAGTAAAAAATCAGGCTTTCGGTGCTTTATCGGGATTTCCCGAGCGCATGCAGAGCCAGCGAACCGCCGACACGACGATATATAGAACGATAATTACCGGGATAGCGTATGTACGAAGTATAATTATCAACACGATACTCGCCAGCAGAAAGAGGTACCTCACCTCGTTTCCACGCCAGCCGAAGCCGTGGAACTTGAGAGCGAACATACGGATCGGAGAAACGAGGAGCAGGGAGGTCAGTACGGCGATCAGCAACACCCCGTCCGAAGAAAGAGCGACCGCCCCTTGCTGCCACAACATGCCGAGCGAAGCGCAGAGAAGCGATCCGGCAGGCGTCGGAAGTCCGCAGAATTCGACCGTCTGCGTTTCGTCGATGTTGAACTTGGCCAGACGCAGCGCGGAAAACGCCGTCAGGACGAACACGCCATACCCCAGCTCCCAGGCCGCCGGCAGACAGCAAGGTTCGGTTTGCAGGCAAACCTGCCAGAGCACTGCGGCAGGAGCCAGTCCCGAGGTAATGACATCCGCCAACGAATCGAGCTGCACCCCGATCGCCGAAGACGAATGCAACAGACGGGCCACGAAACCATCGAAAAAATCGAACACGATTCCTGCGACTATCAGCCAGAAAGCAAGTGTCAAATCATTGTACATCAGTGCTGCCACGACGGCAAACGACCCGCAGAGCAGATTCATGAGGGTCAATAAATTCGGTATCGTGAAAAGTCGTATCCGCATTTGTAAAAGAATTAGTCCACCTATTAGTAGGCAAATATAGGAAAAATCTATCGGTTACACGCACACGACCGTCGTAAAATGCACATCGAAAAAATTGCCGAAAGCTATTTTCACCCTCAACATCCATATTTTTCAGAAAAAAGTTAACTTTGGAATCCTGTTTGTTGCTTTTTCGGCAAACAGCTTCTAAACACACACGACCGATGAAAGTTGGACTTTTCATTCCCTGTTACATCAACGCGCTCTATCCCGAGGTGGGCGAAGCCTCTTACAAGCTACTCACACAGTTGGGTGTAGAGGTGGATTATCCCCTCGATCAGACCTGTTGCGGCCAGCCGATGGCCAACGCAGGCTACGAGCGCGACGCCAAGGCCCTGGCCGAGCGGATGGAAGCGCTGTTCGCCAAATACGACTACGTGGTGGGGCCTTCGGCCAGTTGCGTGGTCTTCGTCAAGGAGGGATACCCCCGCCTGCTGAACGACTACCGCGAACACGCCTGCATCGATTCCCGCATCTGGGAGATCTGCGAATTCGTACACGACGTCGTAAAACCGACCTCGCTCCCGGCCCGTTTTCCGCACAAAGTGAGCATCCACAACTCCTGCCACGGATTACGCAAGCTCGGGCTCGGTTCGCCGAGCGAGCTAAACCTGCCCTATCATTCGAAACTGCGCGACCTGCTCACGATGGTCGAAGGCATCGAAATCGCCGAACCCTCGCGCATCGACGAGTGCTGCGGCTTCGGCGGTATGTTTTCCGTCGAGGAGAACGCCGTTTCGACCTGCATGGGACGCGACAAAGTACGCGACCACCTCTCCACGGGCGCCGAATACATCACCGGCGCCGACAGTTCGTGCCTGATGCACATGCAGGGCATCATCGACCACGACAAACTCCCGATCCGCACCCTGCACATCGTACAAATCCTCACCTCGACACTATGAGCAGCCATTCCAAAGCCGCGGCGAAATTCATCGCCGACGCACCGCGCACCGCCTGGCACGACAAAGCCCTGTTCGCCGTACGCGCCAAGCGCGACAGAATGATGCACGAAGTTCCCGAATGGGAGGCGTTGCGGGAAGCTTCGTCACAGATCAAACGCCACACGCTGAGCCACCTGGCCCATTACCTCGAAGAGTTCGAACGCAACGCCACCGCCAACGGCATCGTCGTCCACTGGGCTGCGGATGCCGACGAAATGAACCGCACGGTCTGGGAGCTCGTCTCGGCTCACGGCGGCAAGAATCTCATCAAGAGCAAGTCGATGCTGTCGGAGGAGTGCGGACTGACGCCCTATCTGCTCCAGCGCGGCGTCGATGCCGTCGAAAGCGACCTGGGGGAGCGCATCATGCAGTTGCTGCACGAGCCGCCCAGCCACATCGTGCTGCCCGCGATCGCCGTCCGCCGTGAAGAGGTCGGCGCCCTCTTCGAAAAAGTGTGGCATACCGAACCCGGCAACAGCGACCCGACCTATCTCACGCACCAGGCCCGGATTCACCTGCGCTCCAAGTTCCTCGGCGCCGACATCGCCATGACGGGCGTCAATTTCGCCGTGGCCTCGGAGGGGGCCTTCGCAGTCTGCACCAACGAGGGCAACGCGGACCTCGGCACTTCGTTCCCCGACCTGCACATCGCCATCATGGGGCTCGAAAAGGTGATCCCCGACTACCGGGCGCTCGCCGTCTTCACCCGCCTGCTGGCCCGCTCGGCCACCGGACAGCCCGTAACGGCCTACACCTCGCTCTACCGACGTCCCGCACCGGGCAAACAGATCCACGTCATCATCGTCGATAACGGCCGTACGGAATCCCTGGCTAACGCGGCGCACCGCAACATGCTCAAATGCCTGCGCTGCGGCGCCTGCATGAACACCTGTCCCGTTTACCGGCGATCGGGCGGTTACTCCTACTCGTATTTCATCCCGGGACCGCTGGGTATCAACCTGGGTATGCTCCGTTCGCCCGAACGGTACGGCGGCAATGTTTCGGGCTGCTCGCTCTGTTACTCCTGCTCGGACGTATGCCCGGCCAAGATCGACCTCGGAGAACAGATCTACGCGTGGCGGCAGGAGATGGGCGAAAAGAACCTGATCGACTGGCACAAAAAGTTCATGGTCAAAGGTATGGACTTCGCCATGGGCGGTCCGGGCCGTTTTTACGCGGCTGTCGGAGCGGCCCGCATCGCGGAATACCTGCCCCGCTTCGTACTCAACAACAAGTTGAACCCCTGGTATGCTTACGGGCGCGACATACCCCACTTCGCCCGAAGCACCTTCAACGCCCGGTGGAAAGCGGGCAAAGTCAAATCCGAAAAACCGACCGAACGATGAACAGCAAAGAAATAATACTGAACCGCATCGCCGGAGCCGCCATGCCTCCGGTCGATTACCCCGCTTTCGACTTCACTCCGCTGCGGTTCGAAGATCGCACGGCCGCCTTCGCCGAAGCCGTGAAAGCGGCCGGCGGGCAGGTCGTCGCGGCAGACGGGAACCCCCTTACAGAGTTGATCCGCCGATACTATCCCGACGCCAAAACCATCGCCTCCGTCCTGCCCGAAGCACACGCCACTATCAACCCCGACACGGTGGACGACGCCCGGAAGCTGATCGATATCGACCTGGGCGTAATCGACGGTTGTTTCGGCGTGGCGGAAAACGGCGCGGTATGGATCCGGCAGGATATCCGCCACAAAGCCCTCTATTTCGGTGCCACGGCCCTGATGATCCTCATCCCGCGCGATGCGCTGGTCGATACGATGCACGAGGCTCTCGCCCGACCGGAATTGGACGACTTCGAATACGGATGCTTCATGTCCGGACCGTCGAAAACCGCAGATATCGAACAGGCCCTGGTCTTCGGGGCGCACGGTCCGATGTCGATCACCGTCGTACTGCGGTAAACCGCATCTCTCGACTCCACGTCCACTATCCGGCACTTTTTCCCAAGTGCCGGATAGTTCGTTGTACGATTCGTCCGTATCATCCGTAAAATTTCCCTGGCCGACAAATATCCGCATTTCAAAAACATACCGAACAATATTTAATTTTCATCCGAGAATAATTTTAGCTATCTTTGTCTAATGGATCGATCCGGCGATGCCGGCCGTAAATTCTGAAATCATTCAAAAACAAACCGCAGCGACAACTCATCATGGACAAACATACCTATTGCGTCATCATGGCCGGCGGCATCGGCAGCCGCTTCTGGCCCAAAAGCCGCCAATCCAAGCCCAAGCAATTCCTCGACATCCTCGGCACCGGCAAGTCGTTTATACGCATGACGTACGAGCGTTTCGAAAAACTGGCTCCGGCTGAAAATTTCCTGGTCGTGACCAACGCCCGCTACAAAGACCTCGTGCTGGAACAAATCCCGGAACTCGGGCCGGAACAGGTACTCTGCGAACCCGTCGGACGCAACACGGCTCCCTGCATCTGTTATGCAGCCTACGGACTGCAGAAGCGCGATCCGGGAGCGAAGATGATCGTCACCCCGGCGGATCACCTGATCCTCAACGAGGAGGATTTCCGCGCCATCATCGGCGAATGCCTCGACTTCATCGACGACCGGGCGGCTCTGATGACCGTCGGCATCAAGCCCACCCGTCCGGAAACGGGCTACGGCTATATCCAGGTATCGGACGACCGGACCATCAGCAAGGTCAAGTGTTTCACCGAAAAACCCAACCTGGAGCTGGCGCAGACGTTCCTGCAATGCGGCGAATTTCTCTGGAACTCCGGCATCTTCGTCTGGAAAGTCGGCGACATCATCGAAGCGGTGCGCACCTACCTGCCCGAGCACCACGCCCTCTTCTCGGACATCCAGCCGGTATTGGGCACTTCGGAAGAAGCGGAAGCCATCGCCCGGGTATTCTCCGAATGCCGCTCCATCTCGATCGACTACGGCGTGATGGAGAAGGCGAACAACGTCTATGTACGCCGCGGAGAGTTCGGCTGGAGCGACGTGGGTACCTGGGGCTCGCTCTACCAGCACGCCCGCAAGGACCGTTACGCCAACGCCAAACCCGAGAAGGGATGCTATACGGACGAAAACACCCGCAGCTGCATCGTCTCCCTCCCGGAAGGCAAAGTAGCCGTCATCAACGGCCTGAAGGAGTACATCGTGGTGGATACGGAGGACGTGCTGCTGATCTGTCCGCGCAGCGAGGAACAGAACATCAAGAAGTTCATCGACGAAGTGAAATACAACGAAGGCGACAAACATATTTAAGAGCCACAGCACTTCCGCTCCGACGCGGGATTCCGGAGCCGCCGGGATTTCCGAAAAGGCAAATGCCCCTCGCCGGGCTTTCCATCGGCAAGCGTTCCGCTCTTCTTTTGGACAAGGAAAACATGACCAAATATTCGATTTCCCCGATGTCATCCCTGTATGAACTGTATCTGCGCCACCCGCGCATTTCGACGGACTCCCGCCGCATCGAGCCCGATTCCGTATTCTTCGCGCTCCGGGGGGCGTCGTTCGACGGCAACCGCTTCGCAGCCGACGCCCTCGAAAAGGGGGCGGCATACGCCGTCGTGGACGATCCCTCGCTCCCGAACACCCGCCCCGACAAGGCAGACCGTCTGATCGTCGTGGACGACGCGCTGCAAACCTTGCAAGCCCTCGCCCGGGAACACCGCCGGGAGTTGGGGCTGCCGATCCTCGCCATCGGGCAGCAACGGCAAAACCACCACGAAGGAGCTGGTCAGCCGCGTACTGGCCGAGAAGTACGAAGTCTATGCCACCCGGGGCAACCTGAACAACCACATCGGCGTACCGCTGACCCTGTTGGCGATGACCCGCGACGTGGAGTTCGGCATCGTGGAGATGGGTGCGAGCGCGTGCGGGGAGATCGCCCTGCTCTGCTCGATCGCGGAACCCAACTACGGCATCGTCACCAACATCGGACGAGCCCACCTGGAAGGCTTCGGCGGCCCGGAGGGTGTCCGGCGCGGGAAAGGCGAGCTGTACGACTGGCTCGCCCGGACCGGAGGGCGCGTTTTCGTTCCTGCCAACGACCCGGTCCTGATGTCCATGGCGGCCGAACACGAAACGCTGGCTGCGGAGTGTTACCCGACCACGCTGGCCGACGGCGTGGAGCACCACCTCGAAGGGGACTACAACCGCTTCAACGTCGCCGCAGCGGTCGCCGTCGGACGTTATTTCGGCGTGGACGACGAACGCATCCGCTATGCCGTAGGCTCCTATCGGCCCGACAACCACCGCTCGCAAAAAATACGCACCGGGCAGAATACCCTGATTCTCGACTGTTACAACGCCAACCCCTCGAGCATGCAAGCATCGCTCGTCAACTTCCGGCAGGAACCACTCGAAGGCTGCACCCGGAAGGTACTGATCCTCGGCGATATGCTGGAACTGGGCGACTGGTCGGATGCGGAACACCGCCATATCATCTCCCTCGCCGCCGAAATTCCCGATGCCCGTATCTTGCTGGTCGGACCGCATTTCGCGAAGGCTTACCGCAGTCTGGAATCCCGACCCGCCGACACGACTCTCTACCCGTCGCAGGAAGTACTGGCCGCAGAGCTCCGGAAACATCCCGTATCGCAGGCCCTGATCCTGGTCAAAGGATCGCACAGCATCGGACTGGAGAGGCTCGCCGATCTCCTATAACGATTCGATTAACAAACACAGCGACCATGAAAACATTCAGATACCTCATCGCCGGACTGCTGTTGCTTGCGGCGCTTCCCTCCCAGTCCAAAGAGGAGGAAATCTCGGTTTCCCGTTCCTGGGGCAAACTCTCCGGAACGCTGACCGTACCCGACGAAGGAAGCGACGCAGCGGTGCTGATCATCGCCGGTTCGGGATCGACCGACCGCAACGGCAACAGCGGTTCGGGCCTGATGACCAATACCTACTACATGCTCGCCCGTGCGCTCGAAAAAGAGGGAATCGCCTCGCTCCGCTACGACAAACAGGGCATCGGAGGCAGCCGTTACCAAGATCCGGAACTTTACAAACAGGAAGACCGGCTGCGCCTGGCCGACTACATCGCCGACGCCGAAGCCCTGACGGATTACCTCAAGGAGCGCGGCTTCCGAAAAATCATCCTTGCCGGGCACAGCGAAGGTTCGCTCGTCGCATTGGTCGCAGCGACCGAATCGCCCGACGTCGCGGCCGTCATCTCGCTGGCGGGAGCCGGCTACCCGATCGACGAAATCCTGCAATTCCAGCTCACCCGCGAACTGATCTCCTACAATCCCGGACTCATCCTCAACGTACAATCCATCCTCTCCCGGCTCAAACAAGGGAAAACGACCGAAGATATTCCCGCGATTTTACAAGGTATCTTCCGACCTTCCGTACAGCCTTACCTGATCTCGTGGATGCAATACGATCCGCGCGAAGTGATCCGGCAGGTAAAACAGCCGGTCCTGATCGTCAATGGCGACAACGACATCCAAATATCCGCCGACAATGCCGAAGCTCTGGCCCAAGCCCGGCCCGACGCCGACAAAGTCATCATCGAAGGGATGACCCACCTGCTGAAACAGAGCGAAGTGACCGATCCTCAACGGCAAAAAACGACTATTTATATGGATGCTGCCGCGCCTGTTTCCGAAAAGTTAGTGACGGTCATGGCGGATTTCATCCGCCGGATATGACCTTCTGTCGGCGCGGCGAAACGTCGGCCCCGACCCGGGGATTCCGCGACATCGCATGCCGCCCGGGGGATAATCATCTTTTCGACGACCGGGACCGAAAAATGCCCCGGCAATACGAATTGCCGCATTTTTAGGAGCCATTGCGTTTGATTTTCTGAAAGAAAAACCTACTTTTGTAAGTTGCCTCGGAATTTTAACGAAAACCTACATACGCAATGGAACAAACCAAACCCTCTCAATCTCTGCCCGACAACGCGTACCGCGAACTCAAACCGGGCGAAGAGTACGTCCCGATGATGCCGGCCGACGCCAAGCCGAAGGAGGTCACTCCCTATTCGGTTACGATGGGCCTGCTGATGGCCGTTCTCTTCTCCGCCGCCGCAGCCTATCTGGGCCTGCGCATCGGCCAGGTGTTCGAAGCAGCCATACCGATCGCCATTATCGCCGTAGGCGTCGGCAACATGCTGGGCAAAAAAAACATGCTGGGACAGAACGTCATCATACAGTCGATCGGCGCCTCGTCGGGCATCATCGTCGCCGGAGCGATCTTCACCCTGCCGGCGCTCTACATCCTCGGTTTGGAAACCGCATTCTACAAAGTATTCCTCTCGTCGGTACTGGGCGGTATCCTGGGCATCGTGCTGCTCATCCCCTTCCGGAAATATTTCGTCAAGGAGATGCACGGCAAGTACCCTTTCCCGGAGGCGACGGCCACGACCGAAGTGCTCGTATCGGGCGAAAAAGGCGGCAATCAGGCCAAGCTGCTGGCCGTAGCCGGACTGGTGGGCGGTCTGTACGACTTCGCAGCGAGCACCTTCGGCCTCTGGACGGAAGAGATCTCGACCCGCATGACGGCTTGGGGCACCCTCTGCGCCGATAAGTTCAAAACCCTGCTCAAAGTCAATACGAGTGCTGCGGTGCTCGGCCTGGGTTACATCATCGGACTGAAATATTCGGCCATCATCGCCGCCGGTTCGTTCCTGATCTGGCTGCTCGTCGTTCCGGTGGTCGGTTCGACCGCCACGGGCGCAGGCATGTCCCCCGAAGAGCTGTACCAGACCTTCGGTCGTCCGCTGGGTATCGGCGGAATCGCCATGGCCGGGCTTATCGGCATCATCCGTCAGAGCGGCATCATCAAACAGGCGATGGGGCTCGCCGTCAGCGAGTTTTCGGGCAAGAAAAAAGCCGAAACGAACGTACCGCGCACCCAGCGCGACCTGACCATGCGCACGATTCTCACTACGTTGATCGCGGCGCTCGCCACCACCTTCTTCTTTTTCCAGTTCGGCATTCTGGGCAACTGGGGGCAGACGGCCGTGGCGCTGCTAATCGTCTTCGTCATCTCGTTCCTTTTCACGACGGTCGCAGCCAACGCCATCGCCATCGTC
>OGIM01000577.1_pt1 | contig 11267 bp, 14 predicted proteins | sample 1571801 | NCBI WGS metagenome assembly OGIM01 (sample SAMEA2582106, study PRJEB24529) | metagenome | biome: Human gut stool | place: China | collected 2011
AGAGCAGTGGCGATACCGTCCTTGGCGCGCTGTACCGCCTGCATACCGACGTTGCCGACAATATTTCGCCCCTGCGTCTTGAAGTTGCCGAGCATATTCACATACCGCCACGCCGTCCACTTGTCAAGCAGGGTGGAGGGGATCTGATCGGCGACGTCCTGCTGGATATCTTCGATGATCTTGTCGCGCGCTGCGTCGTCCTGCGCGTCAAGATACCGCTGCGCAAGCTCCTTGTCAAGATGCAGCCCGTCCGTAATGCCAAGCCGTTCGGCAAGATTGCGAATGTTCTGTTCCATCATGTAAAGGCGGTTCGATGGGGTCAGCGTTTTCATGATGCGCGCCGCCTGCAAGCCGCGCGCACTGTTGCGCACCGCTGTCGCATAGTCGGAAAGCACGCTGAGGGCAAGCCCTGTGTCGCCGGAATTGACGGCATAGTTATAGAGCAGCGCGCCCGTTGCGGTGATGCTGTCTCCGGCCTTGCCCGCGCGCACGTCGCTTGTCCAGTCGGCAAGCGCCCGCGACCATCCCTTTTCAGAGATACGCGCGGTCGCCCGCTGCGTCACGTCGTTGTTGCTGACGGGAATAAACGAAAACCCGCCCTTCATCGTCTCGTTTTTCGATCAGCGGGACGAATTCGTCCGGCGTGACCTGTGCGCCCTTTGTCGTCACAACGGTCTGCGAAACGCGGCCTTCGCCGTTGGTCGAGCGCGGGGCATCGTCCGGGCGAACAGGATTCTCGCCACCCGGCAGCGTGCCGTACTCATTTTGCGCCGCTGTAAACGGGTCGAATCCGGCGTCAGCCGCACCCAATCCGTCATTCGGCGCATGATTCCCGCCGCGCTGCATATCCTCTCCCTTGACACCACCGTTCCCCTGTGTTACAGTGGGGTCAAGAGATACTGGTGCTTGCACCGTATCCGTTGAAGCGTCTCCGCTTGCTACGTGGTCGAGGTCACCCGAAAGGGCAGAAGTCCCGTCTGATGCAAGCGAAGGCGCTTCTTTGCTTTCTAGGTGTCGTAGTTGCGGCCCTTCCAGTTGGCTTCATGCGCGATTTCCTGACCGTTTCGGATGACATCGGGGACGGCGGCAAAGGCGTCGATTTTCACCTGACCGATGCCGTGCCCGATCATGCTGTTTTTGATTCGGTTCTTGGAAAACAGCACGTCACCAAAGCCCGGGCGGTTGACCTTGTTGCCGAACGAGTTTGCAAAAGCCTGCAAGCGCTCGACAATCTTGCCGCCGACCGGGATCTCTGCGCCCGTGATGCGCGCGACCGGCTGCTCATCGCGCAGCACAGAAAGGGAATCCCTCATCCTGCCGACGAGACCATTCCCCTGATTATCCGCCGCAGGCGCGCTCTGCGTCCCCTCCGCGGAGCTTTCCACCTCTGGCGTGAAATTTACCCTCCACCTCCGCCTGACGCGCTCCTGCGTCAACGTTCGGCGTTTCCGTGCCGTTTCTGTTCTGCACCATCCCCACGCCGCTGCCGATAAGACCGAGTGCGCCGCCGACAAGACCGTCGTACAGCACTTCGGACAGTTCCAGTTCGCTGTAGTTCATCAGTGCGTCAGATCGTCCGGCAAACATGGCGATCCCTCCGTTTTTCTCCCTTATATGACAGCTATTCGCACGCGACAACGTTTTTTGGCATACCTTATGCCATGATTTTGGCACGGTCATTTTGGCATATCCTATTGCATCCCTTTGTTTTCACGGTAGAATGGAACCGTAACGGGTCGGGAAACCGAACATTCAAGAGGGCACCCCCTTGGTTCCTCTCTTGGAGGAACCGAATGACTTTCATCAAGGAGGGAAATTTAAGTAAGCCTCCTCGTAGTTTGGCGTGTCGGGACACGCTTCTAACTACAAAGGCCATTTTGCTAACCGAAGTTAGCAAAATGGCCGCACGAAATGATGCTTTTGTCAAGCCCTGTTTTGAATTTTTACGAAAAAAATCCTCCTACCCTCTCATTTCTGAGGGTAGGAGGATTTGTCAGCTTAACTTACTGACATTGGGGAAGTTCCCTCGACTTATTCTTGTTGGTTTTGGAAGCCACCGGCTATGCCGTTGGCTTCCCCATACACTTGGAATGAACAGGTTAAAACTATCCGGCTACGCTCCGGCGCAATCAGCCGCACGGATGAGAACAGCAGCCAACTTCAAATGGTTCTTTTCAGGCGCGCAGCGGAACTGAATATGCTACTTACTGTACGCCCGGAAGAGGAACGCCACGATCTGCGCTCTCGTGCAGTCGTTGGCGAAGCCGAACAGCCCACCACCGATGCCGTCGGTGATGCCGCGCTCCTTGGCCCACGCCACCGCCTGCGCATAGTAAGCGTCCGCCGCCACATCGCCGAACCCGGCGCTGCCGTTCACAGCGGGGCTGCCCGCCGCGCGGTAGAGGAACGCTACGGACTGAGCACGGGTGCAGGCGGCGTCAGGACTGAACAGGCCGTTGCCTGTACCGTCGGTGATGCTGTTTTCAACGGCCACGCCACCGCCTTGGCGTAGTAGCTGCCTGCGGAAACATCCGCAAAGCTGACCGTGCCCTTCGGTTCGGGAGAACCGGCGGCACGCCACAGGAAGGTGACGATCTGGGCGCGGGTGCAGTTCAGGTTGGGACTGAAGGTGGTGTCCGTAGTGCCCTGGGTGACCTTGCGCTTGAGCATCCACTCCACTGCGCGGACATAGTAGGCGTTGTTTGCCACGTCCGCAAAGGGATTCACCCAGGAGAAGGACGCCTCCACCGTGACCTTGTCGCCCTTGGCCGCGCTGGTCTTGGAGAGGGAAACGGAGCCGTCGGGGTCTTTACTCACCTCTGCCTTGACGGGATGGGTGGCGGAACTGTCGGCGGTATCCCGGTCGGAGGAAGAACCCCCCGCAGGACCGCCGGAGTTGCCTCCGGGTGTCGTCTCCTTCTCGCTTGTCGGATCGAGTGAACCACGTACACGGCAAGTTCTCTACACTTAACACGTTCGGTAACAGCCACTCACGATTCAACCCGTCCGCATACTGATAGCGTAGAAATGATAGATATGTGGAAACGTGAAGGTTGCTGTCAGCCTTTTACATGCTCTTTTGCAGGAGCTTCGTCACCAGTGGGAGCGCAGGGTTGTTGTTGCCACGATTCCAAAACAGCGAGATGTGATTGGAAAAAAAATATGTGCCATCGGGCTTGACCAAATCAACAAAGCAGAAGGATTCGCTGCATGGGAGGTATATTTCAGTAGAGTGAAGCACAGCGATGCCTGCGCCTGCGGCGACCTTGGCGAACAGCTCCTGCTTGTTTGCGAATTCGCCAACAATCTGAGGATACACAGCGTTCTTCCAGCATCCTTTCATGAACTTTTCATTATAATCAGGGAGCATTCCCCTCTCCCACAGAAAAATCCTCTCATCCTTCATCGCAGTTATGGGTATGGCACTTTGACTTGCAAGAGGATGATCTCTCGTAAGTACTACCTGAAGATGAGACTCCTGAACTGGATAGTGATCCAATACCTCATCCCCGCCATATCGATAGCCGTTGTGGGTAAAGCAGCAGTCGATTTCGCGGCTCAGCAGTTTTTTTACCATATCTGAAATGGAATAATACTTAGGCGTATTGATCTGCATCTCGGGATATTTCAGGTGGATCTTTCGTATGAGATCGTAAAAGGAGGAATTTTCACAGCCGCAGCAACCAATCGTGATTATGCTGTTATAACCGGACTCAAAGCCTTGCTCAACGCTGTGCATATCCTCCATCAGATAAAGAATCTGCTTTGCAATTGGAAGGATCACCTTCCCCTGTGGCGTAAGCTGAAGGTTCATCGTTGACCGTTCAAACAGCCTAATACCCAATTCTTCCTCCAACTTTTGAATGCTACGGCTCAATGCGGGCTGTGTGATATAGAATTCAGCTGCCGCTTCGTGAACGGTCTTGCCTTCGGCTATCGCTACAAAATATCGCAACGTCTGAATTTTCATGCATCTACCCCCGTGCCACATTATCATTCAAAATTAACCACAACAAATTAAATATATACCACGCAATACCGAAAATCAAGCGTTTACAACAAAAAACATCACGCTATTAACTTGATACAATAATTGCATTTGCTGGTAAGGAATGACGTTGTTATAATAAAGATGCTATCAAAATAGCGCGATCAAAGTGAAAGGGGTTTTATAAATGAGTGTGAAATACGGAGAGATCGCAACAGTCGGCAAGGTGAAAGCAGAGATTCGAGAGCGCGTTGCTGTCGTTACACTGGCAGACCCGCCTGGAAACGGCGTAGGCCTTCAGGTGACGAACCGCATCCTTGAGTTGCTGGATGAATACGAGCAGAACGAGACCGTCCGCTGTGTCCTGTTCACGCACGAAGGAGACGATTTTTCAAAATCCGGCGCAGGCGCGGAGGAATTTACTCTCATTGATCAGGGGAAGTCCATGGTCGAGGTTAGCGGTACGTTCCGTCCGTCCGGATTGAAGTTGGTGGGGCGGATTGACACATATCCTAAGCCGACAATTGCTGTCGGAAAAGGCTTGTGCCTCGGCGCTGCGTATTCGTTGTTCTCCTGCTGTGACATTCGTATCGCGGGAAGTTCTTTGCGTCTGTATAACCCTGATTTTTACATGGGTATTGCCAGTGACTGGGGGCTTACAGGTTCTAGACTGCCAATCTGGTTGGGAAGAAATCGGATGATGGACCTCACCTACTTTGGCGAAGAGATGAGCGCGGAAGAACTCTATCATATTGGCGCAGTCACCAAGGTCGTGCCGGATGAACAGTTGTCAGAGCTTGGTTGGGCGGCGGCAAAGAAGATGTCGACCGCATCGCCGACGGTCGTAAAGTATTTTAAGCAGGCGCTGCGGCGTGCCATCTACAATAACCTCGAAGAAAACGTGGCGAAAGAAGTGGAAGATGCCGATATCGTTCTCGCAATGGACGACTCCAAATACGGCTCGCAAGCGTTTTCTCGTGGAGAGCTGTACGACTGGCAGTGCAAATAACGAACGAGATCAAAGAAAGATCATAAATGCAAAAATAATTTTGGAAAGGGGAAAACATGGCTATCATTACAAATCCGGTATTTGCATCCGTTGTCATTATGCTCGTTTTGTGCGTGCTGCACGTTAATGTGTATCTTGCCATCATTATTGCGGCAGTGATTTGCGGTTTGATGGGCGGCGCACCCTTGACAGAGATCATCAGCCTGTTTGCTAGTGGTATCAGCAGTCACGGCGAAAATGCGATCATCTTCATCATTCTTGCAGCGATCGCTTCCGCGATTGTGGCACCTCGCGTTTCAAAAATCCTTGGTCAGCGTCCATGGCTTCTGTTGGTCGGCCTTATCATTATTGCCGCTCTGTGTGAAACAGTTATCACATTCGGCGCAACGTTCGTCTTCATCATCATTCCTCCCTTGCTGACCGTATTCAATCGGTATTCGGTTGACCGCCGCAAAGTCGCTACCGCGATTATGTGCGGCCTGCAGATTGGTTACGTCTGCATTCCAATCGGTTACGGCGCGGTATTCCAGGACATGGTTGCAGGTGTTATGAGTGACTGTGGCATTGAGATCACCTATCTGGAGGTTGCAGTCACGACATGGCCTATTTTCCTTGCTATGGTCGTCGCAGCTGTCGTTGTTGCTGTGGTCTATCGCAAGCCTCGTACTTACACGCCCGTCCCCGGCATTACGGCACCTGCTGAGACGGACGGTGCACAGACGGATGAACTGCCGCCATGGGAGTTTAAGCACACAATGGGGATCGTTGCCGCTTTCGCAACTCCAGTCGTCCAGCTCATTACAGGATCAATCGTTCTCGGCGGTCTAACGGCGCTTGCGCTTATTTTGATTTTCCGCGTCGCTTCCATTAAGTCTCTGGACGAACATATCTACAAGGGCATGAAGGACGTTGCCGCGGTCGTTTTCGTTATGGCAGCGGGAACCGGTTATGCCAATGTCAGCAACGCTTACGGCGACGTTAACGGCCTTGTCAACAGCATTGTGAATATGCTCGGCTCCTCCAAGCTCGTCGGCGCTTTTGCAATGCTCGTTCTTGGGCTGATTGTCACTTTGGGCATCGGTACTTCGTGGGGCACGGTTCCGATCGTCGGCATCATCATGGTTCCCATGGGACTTCAGATGGGTTTCAGCGTTCCGGCGATCTCCATGCTCATCTGCGCGGCAGCTGTATTGGGTGACGCAGGATCTCCTGCCTCTGACCAAGCTCTGCTGCCGACCGCAACGCTGAATCTTGATGGGCAACACGACCATATCTGGGATACCTGCGTTCCCTCGTTTATCTGCTGTAATGTTCCCATTATCGTGCTGGGCACCATCTGCGCCTGCATCATGTAAGGGTGAAATGTATCTCTCTCATAAAAGCCTGTGAGGAGCACAGAGATCTCACACTTTCTGCGTTCCTCCGCTCAACCTCCCTGCCTCGGCATCACGGCAGGGAGGTTTCCTTTTTTGCTTGCTTCTGTTCTCGGTCATGCTCTCGACAGCGTTTGGGAGCTTAAAAATGCCGCTGACGTCAATGTTCGACAATGTACCTTCCTGCTATTGGAGATAAGGATAGCCATCGTTTGTGTCAGCGGTTATAGACCAAATAGTGTCAAAATTCCAGTCAGGATAGTTGTTTTTATCTTTCAACTGAGTAGCGGCCTTTTTTCAACTGCATCACTGACATCAGCAGTATTTCCGCAATAATAATTGTAATGCTCTTCACCTTTCCCCGAAATGCTATCAGTATGCTTTCGATCTGTCGTTCCTGTACTTCAATCTCCTGCTGCAAGGTGATCGCTTCCACTTCCAACTGTTTCTGCTCCGCTTCATAGGTCTGGCTCAGCATATCATAGCGTTCATCTGTTAACCGCCCGATGGTGTTGTCCTCATAATTTTGATGAACAGTCTTTTCAGCTCGGCAATATCCTCAATCTGGATTCATCGTAGAAATTCTACTCCCAGATTTGCTTTCTCACTAACCACATTAAATGAAAGCCAGTATTTTCTACCGCCGCTTTGTATGGCTCTGTCAAAAAAACTTGTATCGTTCTCAGGACTGTGCTGAAATCATCGGTCTTTGTATCGATCTTCCGGCAGAACGCTTCCCATTTTTTCTGCATTGCATCATCGCTTCCAAAGGCCATAACCTGCTCAAACTGCTCTACCGTAAACTTGTGTCCACGGTTTTCAAAGGCCTTTTTCAGCGCTTCCGTCAGCGTTGCACCGTTGAAATAGAACTTGTTTGCAAGATAATAGAGATCGTAATAATCCTTCATCCGACTGGAAAACTCCATCAGGCTGAGGATCGCATCCAGCTTCTCGGCAGCGGTCGTTTCCAGCGAATAGGTGTTGACCGTCGGCGCCTCAAAACCGTCAAGCTGCGTTGGTATCTTCCGCTTTTCCTGTCTCGGCACGATGACATCGCCCACGCCGAAATCTATACTGAACGGTGTTTTTGTGTTCTTGATCCTTGCCACGAGGGAAACACCAATACCGGCGTACTTCTTTGCTGCGGCAATGGAAGCCGCATTCTTGATTTCAAATGTGATAAAATCGTTGTCTGTTTCGGCTGCAATGATCTCCTCCAATATTGCCTAGAGGTGTTCCGGTGTATTGGGCATCTTTCTAAGCAGGAAATCTACATCAGCCGTAACACGGCTATCAAAATCCGTAAGAGAATAGAGGAACAGTCCGCCCTTTAGAACAAGGTTTTCCGCATATTTTGACCTTTCTAGGCGGCGCAAGAACTCTTCCTGGCAGAAAAGCTGTAAGCAGAGCTGATAACTTCTGCCGCTTTTTACCGCTTTGTTTTTGAGCCGTGCAAGTACGGATGCGGCCACGTCAGCCATTCAGCAGCACCTCCATCACGCTCATCATTTTCTTATAAACACCCATTTCCTTTGCGTATTTGGAAAGGTTGGCAAGGTTTTTCTTTTCATCCGCCACATAAGCATTGACGGCTTTGTTGAATATCTCGTTATCCAGCTTCGTGCGGTACTTGAAGCAGTCGCAGACGGTGCGTTCACGGTCATAGACTGGAAGTGTTACGCCATTGAAGGCGCCAGTTGTTTCCCCCAGGTGATACATCGGATTCTGCACATAATACGCTTTCACCGGCACTTCCGTCTGAATCGCCTTCACCGTTCTGGAATAAGAGCGTGGGACGGCAATCGACCATTCTCTGGGCGCAAAGTCGCTATAGCCGTAGTAGAACAGAGCTGATTCAACGCAGATGACCCCGTACGTCATCAGTTTCGAAAGGATAAGCTCCTCTTTGGGCTCGTCTCCGACGGCCAGCTTGTAATACCCCTTTTTCACACGCTCGAGATACCCCTGCCTGCAAAGCGCATATACATCCTGGTCTTTGAGTCCGGCAGAAATAAAATCCGATTTCTTTGCAATTTCTCCGATGGCATCAAAAACTTCGTTGACAATATCGTACTTGCTCAACCTGTCACCAACTTTCTGCACGCAATATTTGCAATATGCGTGTTTATATTATAATGCCCACGTCTCCCCAAATCAAGATGTTTTGCACGCTTTTTGAAAAAACTGCGTGTAAATTTTGAAAAGCAGTATTACAATTCAAAGAGCACTGTGCTATAACATCCATACAGATTGGTTTTGCGCCAATCTATCATTCGTGACAACACAATGACAACAGGAATTATAAGGTCCTTTGGAGCCATTGCCCGTCATTGTCGCACATCCATGAACGTTATTGGAGCGGCGTCAAGCCTGAGCGCGTAAAAATCCGCCATCTTAAAGGAGAGCCGTTGCTCCTTGAGATGGCGGTCTTCTGTTTTGCGGCATACAGCATTCTCCCAAGGCTCTCGCGGGCAGCAGCGTTTCGGTCATTCCTTCCCATCACAAAGGGCTCCATGCCGTGGCCGGCACGGTTATTCCTTACGCCTCGCTGCCGGTCACGGATCCGCTATCGCTTTCCGCCGACCACTTTGTGTGGATGCCGTAGTTGGATGAGAGCCGGACGGTTTCGCCGGGCTTGAGCGCGATGCGTACCGTTGCCGTTACTGTTTTTTCATCGTCCTCCAGATTTACGGTCTGTACGGATTGCCGTCCACCGGCCACTGCTGTAAACTTACTGGTCATTTTTTCGTTCTTCCACGGGATGCGCCGATGCGCGATCGCCTGGCAGCGACGCGCATATGGATCCGTGAAGCCGCGATAGAACACCCCTTGTGTGCCGTCCGGCCGCCGGTGCGTCATGGGTTGGAGCAGTGTGGGGTCCGCGCAGAGCCCGCCGTCTTCTTTCAGTCGCTGCGCGTATGTGCTGCGCAAGAGCCGCACGCCCGCGCCCTCCGTGCTGCTGGTCAGTCCTGCCAGCTGGGCGTATCCAACGCCGCAGTTGTGCAGGATATTGCGGCACGCCGCCGTAAGCTTGCCGGCAGGATACAACTCTTCTCGGTTCGTCACGATATAGCGGGTTGCGATCTCCTCGGGGGAAAGACCTTCTTCTGCCAGCATTTTCCTTCGCGCGCGGCAAATATGTGCGGCGAGCGATGAGAGCACGAAGGAAAAGTTGTGCATACTGCCGGCAAGCTCCGGCCGATAATAGTTCAGGATAAGGCAGCCCTTATTGTCGGGGTCCTCGCGAATATCACCGTACCTAAGCGCCACGACCCGCTTTGCCTCCAGACCTGTGCCAAGCAGCAGACCGATCCCGACATAATCGGGGTCTCTGAGATGCTCAAGCACAAGCGCAACGGTTTTGGCCTGTTCCGCTCGCGTAAGCACGTCCGTGGTCACCGCCGCTTTTTGGCGCTGCCGGGTATTCCGCGGCGCCGCGTGCGCCGCACGGTACAGCGCAAAGGGATTCGCGATCTGCTCATACTTGCGGCGCTCCGCGACGTAAGCCATCAAAAAATCAGCCTCGCGGATCTTATTGTACCAGGTCTCTCCGAGCTGCTCACAAAACTCGCCGATTTGCCGCTGCGTGATCTTCGCGCACGGAATCGCCGCAAAACCTTCAGCGACATGGCGGAGGAGATCCAGCCGATCCTTTTGACGCCTGTCATTATTGGGGCTCCGCGTTTGCGTGCATTCCGCGCCGTACATATTGACGACCTCGGCAAAAGACAGCTGTCCGATCGGGATGTATGCGCCGGCAGCCTTGCCGCTGCCGACAAATTCCGTGTACAGCCTCTGCGCTTTTTCGGCAATTTCCCGCTTGATCTCTTCCGGGTCTGTGCTTTTGGGGGCGATGGGCAGACTCGCATACGCCACCTTCCCCTCGTCGTCTGTCATGTGCACGACCGTATTTTGGGAATCGCGGAGGGATACGGTGCCCCGCAGAGAGGACGATGCCGTTTCTCTCTGTCGGCAGAGCGAGTAGTGCACCGTGAACAGCTCAAAAATGTCATAGAATCCCTTGATTCTATGCGCGTCGCCGATATCAACGCCGCCGTGAAAAAGGGAGTCATCCGTCAGAGGGATATTGTTGTAATTTACCATACGATCAACCTCTCAATAAATAAAAATTTTTTTCTTACGCTTCGCCGTGCTGCGACAGATAAAAAGAAGCGGTATCCCACGCGTCTGCTCCCCGCAGCAGACGCTCATAGTATTCGCGCGGGCGGACCGGGGCGAGGAACGGCGGCAATGCGCCGGCCTCGAAATCCACCGGCGCACAGCTCTTTTCCAGGATCTCTCCGTCTGTCCGCACAGTGATGTCATCTCCGATCTCGCACGTCTGTACCGCGATCTGGAGGATGCACGGTCCGTCTGCGCGGTAGGAAAAGCCAATGTTTGCCTGTTTGGATCTGCCGGACACCCCCGGCGCGAGATGCGTTTGTGCAAACGCCGGATTGGTCGTACGCTCCGGGTCATAGACGATACGCTCGGTCATTGATGCGACGATCGGCCAGTTGTCCGGCTGACGCAGATAGCTGTCCCGGTTTGCCGTGTCTCCTTTGGGAGGAGCGTGCCCCATCATCGCGTCAACCAGCAGAGGGTCCATGCCGCAGCCGTTGCCCAGCTCGCTGCAGCGGCTGCGGCGGGCGATGTAGGCGGTTACGTCCTTAGACGGATTGCCTCGGCTGCGATTTTTGGGAGAATAATGAGGCGGTAAGAGTTGTCCGTCTTCAAATCGGCAATGCGTGTTGTGCCGTCCGCCTGCCAAACAATCGCAATGACCGCGTAGTCGTCCCGAAGGACGATCTCTCCAAATTTGGGGGCGCAGGCCTCCGCCGTGCGAGCCATGCCGAGCAGCATTAGAATGCCGCCGAGGGACAGGCCGTTCCCGACC
>OGIM01000584.1_pt1 | contig 11165 bp, 9 predicted proteins | sample 1571801 | NCBI WGS metagenome assembly OGIM01 (sample SAMEA2582106, study PRJEB24529) | metagenome | biome: Human gut stool | place: China | collected 2011
TGGTGTATTATTTTATAAAAAGATATCAGAATATTATTATAACTTAAAAAATACAGGAGGGCTTATGTGTACAGCAGCTACTTATAAAACTAAAGATTTCTATATGGGAAGAACACTGGATTATGAATTTTCTTATGGTGATGAGGTGACTGTAACACCTAGAAATTATCCTATTAATTTCAGATTTATGGGTGTAAGGAATAACCACTTTGCGATGATTGGAATGGCACATGTGGCTGACGATTATCCTTTATATTATGAAGCATTTAACGAAAAAGGGCTTGGCATGGCCGGTCTTAACTTTGTTGGCAATGCAGCTTACAGCGAACCGGACCTAAGAGGTTTTAACAGAGAGAGTAATATTGAAAATGTTGCCGTATTCGAATTCATTCCGTGGATATTATCGCAGTGTGCGACAGTTGATGAAGCTAAAGAAAGACTTCAATTTGTTAATCTTACCAACACTCAGTTTAATGAAATGTTTCCATGTGCTAATCTTCACTGGATTATTGCTGACAAGGAAAGCTGCATAACTGTTGAATCCATGTCAGACGGACTTCATATATATGATAACCCTGTTGGCGTGCTTACTAATAATCCGCCATTTAACATACAGATGTTTAATCTTAACAATTATATGGGTCTGTCTGCCAGACAGCCTGAATGCAATTTCTCGGACAGGCTTGATTTCAACAGATACAGCCGTGGTATGGGTGCACTCGGACTTCCTGGGGATCTGTCATCACAGTCAAGATTCGTAAGAGTTGCTTTTACTAAGATGAATTCTGTTTCAGGCAATGATGATAAATCAAGCGTAAGCCAGTTCTTTCATATATTAAGCAGCGTAGACCAGCAACGTGGCTGCTGCCAGCTAGACGATGACAAATACGAGATAACAATATATACCTGCTGCTGCAATACAACTAAAGGCATATATTATTACACATCATATGACAACCATCAGATATGTGCTGTTGATATGCATAATGAGAACCTTGATGGTGATAAGCTGGTTCGATATCCTCTTATTACTGAGGGCGAGATAAGGGCTGTTAATTAAGTAAACATTTGCAATTAAACATTCAATCCTCTCCTTGCCAACTTCCCAGAATATGTTATTATATGATAGATTATTACAAGTGCTTAAAGCACAGAAAGAGGAATATATGTTAGTTTATGACGCTAATGCCAATTCTGGCAGCAATGCCGGTTTTGAGTGTACCTATACAACTTTTAAATCTGACAATTCTACAGCTTCACCAGAGAACCCAATCCTTGTTCTGGATAATTCTGAGAAAAAGTGGGATGAGACATCTTATGGTTTATTCACTAACCCTTATAAAAAGACTGCATTTGATTTCCAGATTGACGGTGAATCTTTTACAAGCAATATCTTAAAGATTGATTCAAGATTTACAAGCCTTATAAAATGGCTAGGTGAAAACAGAGTGAAAGTAAAGCTCACAGGTGCTAACACATCTGAAGGATACAATGTATACAAGATTCAGGAGGTTGCATTTGGCAATGGTAACAAGTTATCTGCCGAAGACGGTTTCCTTCAGTTTATGATTGAAAGATTATTAGAGAGCAGCGCCATTGCAGAGGAAAATAATGAAGAACCTGATGAATCTGCTGATGATATGAAGCTTACAAGCCTTACAAGCATATCAGATTTTCTTAACTGTGCAGGAAGTACACTTCCTGAGAATATCCGTTTATGGGCAAGACGCAATCTTGTTGTTGCCCGTTCAAGTGAGGTAACTCCTGAAGAGAAAAGACATGCACAGAGAGCACTTTCTATCATGCTTAATATTAAGTGGAAGAGCAATTACTTCGAATCAATTGACCCTGTGGAAGCAAGAAGAATTCTTGATGAAGAGCTTTTTGGTATGGAAAGTGTTAAGCAAAGAATCATTGAAACTGTTATTCAGATTAACAGAACACATACTCTTCCTGCATACGGTATCCTTCTTGTAGGTCCTGCCGGAACAGGTAAATCACAGATTGCCTACCTTGTTGCCAAGATTCTTAAAATGCCTTGGACAACACTTGATATGAGTTCTATCAATGACGCAGAACAGCTTACAGGAAGTTCAAGAATATACTCCAATGCAAAGCCTGGTATTATCATGGAAGCATTCAACATGGCTGGTGAATCTAACCTTGTATTCATTATCAACGAGCTTGATAAGGCAACTTCAAGTAATGGTAACGCCAACCCTGCGGATGTACTCCTTACACTCCTTGATAATCTTGGATTCACTGATAATTACATGGAGTGTCTCATCCCAACTTCAGGCGTATATCCTATCGCCACAGCTAATGATAAGGATAAGATAAGTGCACCGCTTCTTTCAAGATTTGCAGTAATTGATATTCCTGATTACACAAGAGAAGAGAAAAAGACAATTTTCCTTAAATATTCACTCCCAAAGGTTCTTAAAAGAATCGGACTTCACGAGGATGAGTGCCTGGTGTTTGATGACGGACTTGACGCTGTTCTTGATTACTGCAAGGATACTACAGGTATCAGAGACCTTGAACAGGCAGCAGAACATTTAGCAGCACATGCTCTTTATATGATCGAGGTTGAGCATGCCACAAGCGTTTCATACACAGCAGACATGGTAAATGAACTCTTTTAATTAAATTATTCAAACCCGATAACAAATACATGATATACAATAAGGAGCTGATATCACTACGATAACAGCTCCTTAAATAATCTTTACATATGTAATTGTAATTATCAGTCATTTCTTAACTTAAACTGTGCAACCATCTCACTAAGAGTTGTAGCCTGTGCTGTAAGCTCTTCACTTGTAGCTGATGTCTCCTGTGATGTTGCTGAATTAGCCTGTACAACTTCTGCAATTCTTGCAATTGCAACATCCGCCTGCTCCATACCTGCAGCCTGACTTGTAGATACATCTCTCATCTTCTTGGCACTCTCTGCGATAGACTGAACACCATCAACAACTTCCTTAAGTGAATCAGATGCCTTAGTAGCAATCTTATTCCCCTCTCCAACCTCGTAGATAGAAGCTTCTATAAGATTTCTTGAATCTACCGCTGACTTAGCACTCTGCTCTGCAAGTGTACGAATCTGGTCAGCAACTACTGCAAATCCTCTGCCTGCATCACCTGCTCTTGCAGCCTCAATGGAAGCATTAAGTGAAAGAAGGTTAGTCTGGCTTGCAATACTTTCAATCTCTGAAATGATATTGCCAATCTTCTCAGAAGCCTCACTGATACGAGCCATTGCCCCCATAAGAGCTTCCATGCTTTCTCTGCTGTTTTCTGCTGTATCAGCATATCTCTCTGCTTCTTTATATGAATTTTCCAGCTGTTCTGCTGTCTTCTGTATACCTTCATTAAGATCATTAATGGTTGCCTGCATCTCTTCGACTGTTGCAGCCTGATCTGTTGCACCTTCTGCAAGCGACTGTGCAGCATCTGAAAGATTAGCAGAACCTTCTGCCACCTGTTTAGAAGCATCTTCAACACCCTTTAATGTTGAATTCATCTGACGGTTCATGTTACGAATTCCAAGTAACAATGCATTGAATGCACCTGTATACTGATCTTCATGTTCGGTTGCGATAGCGAAATTACCATCTGCCATCTCTCCCATAAGTTTTCCGGCATCACTGATAATATTATGTAATCTTTCTGCCATAGCATGTGCACTATCTATGAGATCGGATATCTCATCTTTAGTCTCAACTTCAGGGAATGGTGAATCCAGATCTCCCTGTGCAAATGTCTCGAATCTGGCCATCATTCCATCTAACGGCTCTTCTATACTCTTTGCAATCGCATGTGCTGCTTTAGAAGCAACAACAACTACCGCAGCTATAATTCCAATTGCAGCAACAATCGCTATTATAAGAAATATTTCAAGCTTTAATTTTTCTGCATCACCTTTAGCAACATTAGTGTCCATAAGTTCATTAAGTGCATTATCAAGTGCCTCATACTTAGGTGCCGTCTCATTCAGCATCATCGACTGAGCCTTCAGTGACTGATTAGAATCTGTCGTAGCTCCCAGCTTTATAACTTTCTCATCAATTTCCTTATATTCAGCCCACGCCTTATCAATCTTATCCATACATTCCTTGCCAGCCTTACTAGACATTATAGGTCTTATCTGTTCAAGCTTGGCTTCAAATGCTTCGACATGCTCATCATGCTGCTTTTTCATTGAGCTGATAAGACTTACTGAATCATATCCTACAACTCCCCTTGAAGCTCCTCTTATCTCTGCTGCCTCAGACATAGCTGTAGCAATATCTCCCTGAGGGAATGCGTAACGCTTCAGCACCCTGCGGTAATCCATAGACATATAAATCATCATTGCACTTATAACAACTGCAACTACGGAGAACGCTATGATTATCAGTCTAAATACATAATTCAAACGCCCCTTTATATTCATATTATTCATTTTCTTTAACATCTTATAACTACCTGCCTTTCCATATGCATCATTTGTACAATGTATTTAATTGTTCCCTATTTCATTCAATTAACATATTATTCCTAATTTTAATTTTTTTCAAGGTATTTTCACAAAATACTCATATGTAATTGTCTGAGTCCGTCTATTTCATCACACAATTCCCTGCTTGAGCAAGTTGAACAATCCATTGTAAGACCGTTAAATATATTGTTTAACGAGTCAGTTATCTGTTCACATCTGTGTGCTTCACTTTTTAAAAATATGTAATCAATATCCTGCTCCGTGACAAAATATATGCTTACAGCCTCAACCTCAGGACGCTTCCTGTAGGCATTGATAAGCCCCTGTCCTACCGCTGCAAAATTAATCCCATGCGAAACTGCTTCCTTACTCACTCTCACAGGTTCTCTTTCCCTGACTGCTGATATTCTCATCATATATCCTTTAGGAAATGCATGGTATCTTACATAATCAGTTGCCCTCATTGAAGCATACAGTGCATTATCATCATGATTCTTAATATATTCACCATCCAGCCTGATTACAGTAATTCTTGCATATGAAATATCATTCTTAATATCACACAGGTCATCACCCACAAGATACACAGCATCTTCCGGCACAAGTTCCTCATCCTGTGTAAATGCAATGGCACTTACCGCTGCATTGCTCCCACCGCCAAGCTCATAAACCATCTCACTTTTAAGGATAAGATTCTCTTTATCAGTCATCTCCCACACTCTCTGTAATGGAAGTCTCTTTGCTCCATGATTTTCAAGCATTGATGTCAGCTTCTTTATCTCACCATCATATAAATCCATCGGCTGTTTCTGCCCTTCCTGTCATTCTTTCTGATACTGCCTCTGTTGTCACTCTTTCTGCTCTTCCTGCTTATGCTTCTTCGCCTCGCGCCTGTTCTTTGACCAGTTATAATATGCTGTAAGCGGCTTGATTAAAGATGCCGCAAACTTCATATCAAGATTAAAGAAATATATAACAAGAGTGAGAAAAAAAAGCACAACAAGCACGATTGCTATAATTGCCAGCACTTTTAATACTATCATACATTACTTCCCTTCTGTCTTGCATATTCTGCAGCACCTAATGCTCCCATAAGCTGTGGGTCTGTCGGCAGATCCACTACATTAATTTTAAGCACCTTTTCTATTGCTTTCTTCAATCCCTCATTCTTGGCACATCCGCCTGTAAGTGTAACGCTGTCAGCCGCACCGGCTTTCTTAGCCATAACAAAGCATCTCTTGGCAACAGATAACTGTATTCCTGCCGCTATCTCCTCCATAGGCTTACCCTCGCCCACTAACGAAATAACTTCACTCTCTGCAAATACCGCGCACTGTGCTGTTATTGGAATCACATTCTTCGCTGTAAGAGACAGCTTAGAAAATTCATCTAAAGACATCTCAAATGCTCTTGCCATAGATTCAAAGAATCTTCCCGTTCCTGCTGCACATTTGTCATTCATCGCAAAATTAAGCACGGTTCCATCAGTGTCAATCGCAATTCCCTTAACATCCTGACCGCCGATATCAATAATTGCCTTAACCGAAGGGTCAGTTACATGTACGCCCATGGCATGACAACTTATCTCTGATATATTCTCATCTGCAAATGGTACTTTGTTTCTTCCGTAACCCGTACCAATCAGATATGTAAGCTCCTCTGCGCTGTTTAAACCGTCAACCTGGCTTACAGCCTCGTCAAGCGCATCCTTCGCACTAAGCACAGGATTAATCCTGCTTCTCTTAGTAACCGCAGCTGCGATTTTTCCATTCTCATCTATAATTACGCATTTGGTATATGTACTTCCTGCGTCACAACCACCGAAATATTTCATTCTGCTATCCTTTCCTGCCACATATGCAGCATACACACTTCTTACCAGCTCTTAGAATCGTCAAAATCCTCAAGTGACGGGTCAAGCGGCTCTTCCCTGAAAACAGTTCTCATGTATCTGTTAATCTCCGTTCTCATGTCTCTTCTTGTTCCATCCTCAGGACACATAAGATTGTGCGTTACCCATATTAAATGAATTCCATGTTTTCTTGCTTCTTCTTCAAATAAGCCGTGATATCCCGACATTGATTTGCAGCCCATATGAACATACATTATTACTATATCAATATTAAACATTTCGCAGAAACGCCAGAGTGCCTCTACGCCTGTCTCATAACCGCCGTTAGAGCGGTTTCTCATAATCATATTCTCATACAGATATGCAAGATCTAACATTGCCTGATGCTTATCCTCTGTATTAACCATCTCTGTAGACACCATGCTTAACATATCTGCAATAGTAACAACACCCCAGCAGTTAAGAAGCCAGATTGGGAGTGCAGTATAATATGCAGCCTGAACGCCCCATGTCATGGCTCTGTGGCGGTACTCCTTCGCCGCCATCTCTTTATTCTTATATGCATCAAGTGCCATCTTTGTAAGCTTTTTATCCATATCAAGGAATGCCTGATTTCTTCCGCCGGCAGCCTGATATACACCATACCTGTAGAGTGCAAGCGTTACACCCATAACCTGCGGATAATCTGTCTTGGAAATCTCCATCCACTCTAAGAATTCCTCTGTCTCTGCATTAAACCGCTTCATACTCTTAAAGAATGCATCCCAGTCGAACTTCTCTCCAGTCTGTTCCTCTATGAAATGGATTGCATTGACAACTTCTTCTGCCGCATACTCCTGTACACTTTCCTGTCTGTGTCTTATTGGCACAGCAAGCTGAAATGTAGGAATCTTAAATGACCTTGCTTCAATCCCGTTACCCATAAGGCTTCCGTCACATGTCGTATTACACTGCACGGCACAGCAGCCTATAAGTGGGAAATCATCAGCCAATGCAACACCAAGCTCAGCTGCCGGCATAGGACAGACATCTGATGGCACACCATACTGGTGTGTAACGTCAACATAATAGCTTACTCCGTCCTGTGACATCATCGAGCTTGTATACACTGCAGGAACTTCCACTGACAACCATGTAAGGTTAGGAAAACCTCCCATCAGGGTACTCATCATATTTTCATCAAAAAGGACAATCTTGCTGTTTAGCTTCTTATCATTGCCGATAGCCGGGTCTGCCTTAAATATCTGTCCAAGCATCCCACATATATCAGTAACGATAAGTCCCAGTGCCTGATGCGCCATTCTAAGCTGAGTTCCTCTCATGCCCTCGGTATGCCTGTCCATGAAATCAGGCAATGCAAGATAATTAATCATCCAGCGGTATCTGAAGAAGCCCTTCATGTTATTAGGTTTTATTATAAATGTAATTAAAGTCTTCCAGTATCCAAGCCACCTTACATAGTCGTACCATGTATCCTTCAATCCGCGCCATTCTCTTCTTCTCTTCGGCTTTTTGCCTGTATAGAATCTGCCGAGCGGCTCGCTTCCTATATTCTTAGACATATTTATAATTTCCTTCCTGCATTGATACGCTTAATCTCAAGGCTCTCAACAAATGCCTGTATTCTTGTTCTTAACTGTCCCGAAGTTCCGACAGCATAAGGTCTGTCAATTGAAAGAACAGGATAGCCGTATTTTTCTTTCATGACATGGAATGCCGAAGCCCTCTCATAGCCCCAGTAATCACAGAATTTAATCTGCTGATATATAAGGCCATCCGCCTTATACTCTTTAGCTATTGCGTCAACATACTCCTGTCTCTCGATAATCTTTTCTGTATTCATGAACCTTGGACACTGTCCCCACTTCATATACTGTCTGCATATCTGTGTAAGAACATCCTCTGTATCGTTAAGAATAATCTCATCTCTTCCCGGAAGTGAACCAAAACAGAATCTGTCTGCCACAACCAGTGCTCCAGCTTCCTCAGCAAGCTTTATAAGCTCAGGGTTATCAATCTCTGAACCAACCATTACGACCCTTGCCCTGTAATTACATTTTTTATCAGGTTCACGCGTCTTAAGCTCCTCAAGCGTTTCTTCGAGCTTTTCTATAAGTGCCTCTTTCGGGCAACAGTAGGTTGCAAGACACAGAACCGCGAATTCATATCCTGTAATTCTTGGATTGTCTTCTTTTCTGTAATCACCAATGCTTCTTATAAGCCTGCTTATTTTGTTCTGCAGTTCCACAGACTTTCTTAAAGCATCATCTGATATGTCTATTCCATATGTATTATTAAGCGGTTCAAGCACATGAAGTCTCATCTGCTTAACAAAATGTCTTAACGCCGTCTCATCATTCTTCATCGGAACATCTGAATATTCCACAAAGAATTTTTCTTTCTCTATAAGGTGCTGTCTCTCAATATTTTCTACGCACCTGTTCATCTGCGCACATGCATCCGGTGCAATTATACAGTCAAGAAAGTTAAATCCACCCTCAATTGCTCTCTCTAATATCGCACGACATCCCTCACATAGCATACTGCTCATGTAATATGTCCCCATCTCTATAGAACCTGTACGGGGTGCACGCAGCCTTACCGAAAAGCTTCCCGGCAGATTAATAAGCGGCTCCGGTATCTGAAAACAGACTGCACCGATTGCAATATCACCTTTAGCCTGTGCCTGCCTTACAAGGTCGTTATTCACGTCCTCCAAAAGCTTTTCAAAATAATACAGATTAGCTAAATCCTTCACATTTGCCTCCTCTTACAATATTCCCATATTAACAAGGGCTTTCTTTGCACCCTCAACAATAATCGCATCATCAGGAAGATTGAATACATTTTCGCCAAGAACATCTGCCTGTGCAAGTTTGGAATCACTCTGTATTACTGAAAGCAGTTCAAGGCCGCCGATATCCATAAGCTTCGCAACCTCCATATCCGGTATTCTGTTAGCGATAACCCCGATTCTGTCATACATTACAAGCTCATCTGCAACTTTCTTGATTGTCTGCACAACCTGGCATCCCTTCTTGCTCGCGTCAGTAACAAGCAGCAGATGTGTAACCTTCTCCATAACTCTTCTGTTAATCTGCTCTATTCCTGCTTCTCCATCAATTACAACATAATCAAACTTATCTGAAAGCATTGTGATAACTTCTTTAAGATATGAATTAATCTTGCAGTAACAGCCTGCTGTCTCAGGTCTTCCTATTGCGATAAATGCATATCCATCCTGTTCAACAACTGCATCCATTATCTCGTATTTGGCTTCTCCAAGTAACTCCACAGCAGTCTTGGTATCTCCGTCTTCAACATTCTTGATTACTTCTTTTCTTATATCATCTATAGTCTTTTCCACTTCAACGTTAAGCACTGTAGAAAGTCCGACCGCCGGATCAGCGTCAATCGCAAGTATCTTCTTGTCAGGATATGCCTCAACAAGAAGCTTTACAATAACTCCCGCCAGCGAAGTCTTACCAACGCCTCCTTTTCCTGCTACTGCTATAATCTGTGTTTTCTTATCCATTATTGTTCTCCTTAAAATATGTCGAATTTAATTCTTAATTATCAGTATCCAAAAAATGTGCTGACACCATTCACAAGTCCATCAGCAAGTATCTCTAATGCCGCATCACTATGGTCTGAGCTTGCATTCCCAAGTTCCATATCAACTGACGGAACTGTACTGTATGATGTCTGTGTCAGATCTATCGTCATGCTTCCAGAACCATGAATCTTCGCACCTTGTCCACGAAGTCCGTCAACAAGTGATGCCCCAAGTGAATCATGCTGCTGCCAGTGGTCTGCCACAGGACTCATATTCTTAATTGCATCGGGAACTGCTATATAAAAGCATCCCTTATCGTATGAAAGTCCATCACCATCCCAGTGCAATGATATATGACAGTCTGCAACATTGTTACATATTACAGTTCTCGCCACATTATCAAGCTGTACATCTGATGAATCCCTTATCATCAGCACATCATATCCTTCTAACAGAAGTTTATCTCTTAAAATCTCTGCCATCTTAAGTGTTACTTCGCTCTCTGGTGTCCCGTCATAAAATGTCATTCCGCCTGACACCGCCGTTGCTGTCGCAGCGCCAGCCGCCGTACTGCCTCCTGTACTCTTAGGAGAACCGTCCGGATGGCACAATGTTCTGACCGCCGAACCTCCTGCCGTTCCATGCCCGGCATTAACTCCGACAACAATATTCTTTCTCTGACCTGACGCTTTATAAAGAACAGCATAACCATCACTTATAGCAGAATGGTCCGCATATTCCCATGTTGTATTCATATAAATGTGTTCCAGATTCTCATATACAGGAACTCCGGTATATGGTTCTTTCTCTCTTATATATGGATTCTGCGTCTCCTCCTGCCCTGCATCTGTTTCAATCTGTTCTGTATTCTCTTCAAAATCGCTTTCTGTCTGCTCTGTGCTTTCTGTTTCTGCTGTCTCTTCAGCAGACTGACTGCCTGCATCTGAATCCTCGATTCCGCTTCCAGTCATATCCTGACTTGTTTCTTCAATGTCCGATTTATTCAATTCCGATGAAACATCAGTATTATTCTTTTTACAGCCTGACACCATCGTCACAGTAACTATCAGCGACATTATAATAGCTGCATATTTAGCAGCATTTGTTAATCTATTCATCTGTATCCTCCGGCCACACCGAACCTTCATCAAGTCCGTTATCAGTAAGCCATTTATCTTCCACTGTAATATATTTCTTGGCGCCAGCTTCATCAACAAGCATAACAGAAACCCTGGGTGTCTGCCCTTCTGCAAGTTCTTCACACCCATAATCTC
>OGIM01000597.1_pt1 | contig 10892 bp, 10 predicted proteins | sample 1571801 | NCBI WGS metagenome assembly OGIM01 (sample SAMEA2582106, study PRJEB24529) | metagenome | biome: Human gut stool | place: China | collected 2011
TCTATATCCGTGGCTTGCGTGAGTATAAGGTGAAGTTGAGTGGTGAGGAAGCTCGTCGCGTCCTGGCTGCCGGTGTTCCTGCTGACATGCAGAATGGTGAGATTGAGGTGTCTCTCTACGATCAGATTTGGCAGGCTGGTACCGTATTGCTTTCTACTGTCCGTTCAGTAGGTGTGATGGGTGATGAGCGTACATACGAGCACCCGGTTGCCTTGCGTGCTGTAACCAGTACTGATGCGATGACTGCTGACTGGGCACATCTTCCTTATGATTTCATGGCTAAGGTAAGTAATGAGATTATTAATAAGGTAAAGGGTGTAAACCGTGTATGTTATGACATCTCTTCAAAACCACCTTCGACAATTGAGTGGGAATAAACAGAATAAAAAAGTCGCCTTCAAAGAGGGCGACTTTTTTTTTATTCTTATTTCTGGTTCTTCAGGAGATCACGTATTTCCATGAGAAGTTTTTCTTCATTGCTTGGCTCCGGAGCCTTAGGGGCTTCTGCCGGTTTTTCCTCTTCCTTCTTCTTGGAAATCTTGTTCACCACCTTGATGAGCATGAAGATACAGAAGGCAACGATGAGGAAGTCGAAACAGGTCTGGAGGAAGTTACCGTAGTTGATGGTAGCCGCCTTCAGTTCCTCACCTCCTACATTGACGGTAGGTAGGGTGAATTTGAGGTCGGCGAAATTCACGCCGCCAATCAGCCATCCTATAGGAGGCATGATGACGTCATCAACAACAGAGCTTACGATTTTGCCAAAGGCACCACCGATGATAACACCGACAGCCATGTCGAGCACATTGCCGCGCATGGCGAATTCCTTGAATTCATTCAAAAATTTACTCATACTTTTATCTTTTTAATTATAACTATAGTTTGATTGTTCTTCTTTTTCTTTTTTCTTATATATATAATAAGGTATAGAATGCTGAGTTTTTCCTTTGCTTTTTGCAATATGGAGTTGTCAGTATGGCATGTAATGAGTGAAAATAATGCCAATATTAAAACTCTACTATTCTTTTTTAACTTATTTAATACTCATTCTGGTTGCAAAGTTAGAAAAAAATTAGTAACTTTGCGCTCGAAAAGAAGAAAAATGCTCTAAGGCGTAAAATTTTGAATGTTTCAGCATCAGATGAACGCTCGAAAGCAGTTAAAAAAGTAATTTTTATTAAACTTTTAATTTAAATATTAAGAACAATGATTAAGATTGGTATTAACGGATTTGGCCGTATCGGTCGTTTCGTATTCCGTTCTACAGTTGAGGCTGAGAACGCAAAGGAAGTACAGGTAGTAGCTATCAATGACTTGTGCCCAGTAGATTACATGGCTTACATGTTGAAGTATGATACAATGCACGGTCAGTTCGACGGTACTATCGAGGCTGACGTTGAGAAGAACGAGTTGATCGTTAACGGTAACCACATCCGTGTTACTGCTGAGCGTGATCCTGAGAACTTGAAGTGGGATGAGGTTGGTGCTGAGTACGTAGTTGAGTCTACAGGTCTCTTCCTCGCTTACGATAAGGCTGAGAAGCACTTGAAGGCTGGTGCTAAGTACGTAGTACTTTCTGCTCCTTCTAAGGCTGACGCTAACGGTAACCAGGCTGATATGTTCGTTTGCGGTGTTAACACTGACAAGTACAATGGTCAGAAGATCGTTTCTAACGCTTCTTGTACAACAAACTGCTTGGCTCCTATCGCTAAGGTATTGAACGATAACTTCGGTATCGAGACTGGTTTGATGACAACTGTTCACTCTACAACTGCTACACAGAAGACTGTTGACGGTCCATCTATGAAGGACTGGCGTGGTGGCCGTGCAGCTGCTGGCAACATCATCCCTTCTTCTACAGGTGCTGCTAAGGCTGTAGGTAAGGTTATCCCTGAGTTGAACGGTAAGTTGACAGGTATCTCTATGCGTGTTCCTACTTTGGACGTATCTGTTGTTGACTTGACAGTTAACTTGAAGAAGGCTGCTTCTAAGGAGGCTATCTGCGCTGCTATGAAGGCTGCTTCTGAGGGTGAGTTGAAGGGTGTACTCGGTTACACAGAGGATGCTGTTGTTTCTTCTGACTTCTTGGGTTGCGCTTTGACATCTATCTTCGACGCTAACGCAGGTGTTTATTTGACAGACAACTTCGTTAAGGTTGTTTCTTGGTATGACAACGAGATTGGTTACTCACACAAGGTTGTTGAGTTGATCAAGATCATGAAGAAGCACAACGGTTAATTCGTTGCCTCTTAACGATTAAGTATATGGCCGTCCAGCATTTTTTCAATGCTGGACGGCTTTTTGTTTTTATAAGTGAGAATTTCTTTTCATTTTATTTTGTTTTCTCAATAATTTCATTTAACTTTGCGGCATGAAATATTCGATGATAACCATATTGGGACCTACGGCGAGTGGTAAGACGAGTCTTGCTGCCGCTCTTGCAGCCAGGATCAATAGCCTGGGTGCCCATTTGTCGGGTACCCCTGCCAAGGGCGCTGAAATCATTAGTGCTGACAGCCGGCAGGTATATCGCGGCATGGATATAGGTACGGGTAAGGATCTGGCTGACTATACCATCCATGGCAAGCAGATACCTTATCACCTCATTGACATCTGTGAGCCTGGTACGAAATATAATCTCTTTGAATATCAGCAGGATTTTTATGATGCCTATCAGGATATTCAGAAGAGAGGGGCTTTTCCGATATTATGTGGAGGTACAGGACTCTATATTGAGTCGGTGCTGAAAGGTTATCATCTCTCACCTGTTCCGCAGAACCCGGAACTCCGTGAGTCATTGGCTCATAAGAGTTTAGAGGAACTTACGCTGATACTGAAAGAGCTGAAGGCGAAAACGGGTTCTAATATGCACAATCGCACAGACGTGGATACAGCACAGCGAGCTATCCGGGCGATAGAGATTGAAAGCTATAATCTGGAGCATCCGATGCCCGAACGTGAACTCCCTGCGGTTGATTCGCTGATTATCGGTGTCAGTATAGACCGGGACGCAAGAAGGGAGAAAATTTCACAGAGACTGAAACAGCGATTGGATGAGGGAATGGTAGATGAAATCAAGGGACTGCTAAATCGTGGTATTCCTGCCGAAAATCTCATCTATTATGGTTTGGAATATAAGTTTATTACAGAATATGTGATCGGTAAGACTTCATACGATGAGATGTATCGCGGTCTGGAAATAGCAATCCATCAGTTTGCCAAAAGGCAGATGACGTGGTTCAGAGGTATGGAGCGCAGAGGCTTTACTATCCATTGGGTAGATGCATTGCAGCCAATGGAGAAAAAGGTGGAGACGGTTTTGGAGCTGATGAGAAGCTAGGCTGCGGCCTGGAATCTGGCTAGGGCTGGCATCCGATGGAATCGGATGCAACGGTGGCTGGGCGGAAGTGATATTTTATACAACTTTCAAATTACAAAGAAGAGACAATGGTAAACGAGAATAAATGGGGGCTGCTTTATTGCCCTAGAGGAGGCTGGCGAAGTAACAAGCGCTGGGAAAAAATAGAGAAGGTGCTCAAGCAGCAGGGCGTGGATTACGACTTTGTGCAGAGCGAGAATCAGAAGAGCGTAGAACGGCTCATCAGAATGTTTATCAACAATGGTTATAAGACCATTGTCATCGTTGGTGGAGATTCTGCGCTCAATGATGCCGTAAACTGTCTGATGCAGATAGATCCGAAAGAAAGAGAAGATGTGGCACTGGGTGTTATTCCTAACGGACTGATGAACGACTTTGCCCACTTCTGGGGATTCAGCGACAGCGATATCGAGAAGACGGTGGCGTCGCTGAAAAAACGTCGTATCAGAAAGATTGACCTCGGTTGTATCCGCTATGTGAACAAGAAGGGGGAGAAATGCCGTCGCTATTTCCTCAACTGTATCAATATCGGACTCATCGCCGCCATCATGAACCTGAGACGAAAAACCCATCATATCTTCGGTTCACGTACCCTGTCGTTTCTCTGTTCCTTCATCCTGATGATATTCCAGCGTCTGGACTATAAGATGCATGTGAAAATCAATTCGGATGTTATCAAGCGTAGAGTGATGACGATGTGTATAGGCAATGGAACAGGATATGGACAGACTCCGAATGCTGTGCCATATAACGGACTGCTCGATGTGTCGGTGGTATCTCATCCTAAGACAACCCAGCTTTTCGAGGGAATCTATCTTTTTGTGAAAGGTAAGTTTCTCAACCATAAGAGTGTGCATCCTTACCGTACCCGAGAGGTAGAGGTGCTCGATGCCCAGCATGCCCTGATAGGTATTGATGGCAGATTGATGAATACGCCGGTAGGCCCATTCCAGATTACTGTAATTCAGGAGGTTATCAACTTTCTGATACCTGTATAACCGGTATGCCCGTAATAAGGTAATAAAAACGTATAATGTAAAACATATAAATAAAAAATAGCAGAACTTTATCCGAGTTCTGCTATTTTTATGATTTCTTCTTCCTGTAAGATTTTGATTTTCCTTCCTTCAGTTTTGATGAGTTCTTCTGCCGTAAAGGCTGAGAGCGTACGGATGGCATTGCTCGTTGTCATATTACAGAGATTTGCCAGATCTTCACGACTCAATCGGATGTCAAGAGTTTTTCCGTCTTTTTCTAACCCATAAGAGTCTTTCAGAAATATCAGTCCCTCGGCAAGTCGGGCACGGATATGTTTCTGGGTGAGGTTCACGGTACGGTCGTCCGATTTACCTATTTCCACACTGAGATATTTGATAAAGAAGAAGCCGATGTTGAAACTCTTGGAGATCAGTTTCATGAGAACTGCCAGCGGGAACTGGGCAACGACGCAGTTTTCCAGCGACATGGCTGCCGTCTTGTATATCTCATCTGCAAAATAGGCTCTGAAACCAAAAAATTCAATCGGTTTGATAACACGGATAATCTGGCTCTTGCCACCGATACCTTCTTTGTATATCTTCACTTTTCCCGCTATGAGACATAGTGCATATTCAGGAGTACCCTCGTTCTTGTAGATGATTTCGTTCTTCTTATACTTCTTGATTTCCAGATGTTCTTTCAGTAAATCGAACTGGTCATCAGTTATGCCTCCCCATAGCTTAGCAATCAGCATTGCTATATTTTCTTTATCGTATTTTCCTCTAGCTGCCATGTGTACAAATCTTTTAAACTGAAAACTGAGTGCAAAAGTAATGCTTTTTCTCGAAATAATCAAGCATTTTTGTCTAAAAATATGTTTTAAAACATAAAAAGACAATTTTTTCTAAAAATGGCATACAAAAAACTTTGTTATACCACAAAAAAGTGTTACCTTTGAAAGCAATTAATTTAGTCAACAAAAATATAGAACCTTAATATAGATCTATGAGTTATCTAAAATTCGAAAAGGCCCTTATGACGAATCTTCAAGAGTCGTTGCCTAAGGAGTTGTTGAGAACAAATCGCTCGGGTGCATATTCGTGCTCAACGATTGTAGACTGTAATACCCGCAAGTATCACGGATTACTTGTCGTGCCGGTTCCTGAACTGGACGATGAGAATCATGTGCTCTTGAGTTCGCTGGATGTTACGGTGATTCAGCATGGAGCAGAGTTTAACCTCGGCTTGCACAAGTACCAGGGCAACAACTACAGTCCGATGGGCCACAAGTACATTCGTGAGTTTGATTGTGATAAAGTGCCAACTACCCTTTATCGCGTAGGTGGTGTTATCCTGAAAAAGGAAGTTGTATTCCAGCATTATGAGAATCGCATTCTGATTCGCTATACGCTGGTAGACGGTCATTCGGCTACAACCCTTCGTTTCCGTCCTTTTCTGGCTTTCCGCAGTGTCCGTCAGTTTACTCATGAGAATGCTACCGCATCTCGTGATTATGCTGAGGTAGATCATGGCATCAAGACCTGTATGTATGCAGGTTATCCTGATCTCTATATGCAGTTCTCCAAGAAGAACGAGTTTAAATTCTGTCCAGATTGGTATCGTGGCGTGGAATATCCAAAGGAGCAGGAGAGAGGTTATGCTTCTAACGAAGACCTCTATGTTCCTGGCTATTTTGAAATGGATATCAAGAAAGGCGAAACCATCGTCTTTGCTGCTTCTACATCAGAAATCAAGGCGGTCAGCCTGAAGAAGCTCTTCGACAAGGAAGTGGATGAGCGTTCGCCTCGTGACAATTTCTTCCACTGTCTGGTCAATGCGGCTCATCAGTTCCATCGTCGTGAAAAGAACGATGACCGTTATATCCTAGCTGGTTACCCTTGGTTTAAGTGTAGAGCCCGCGATACATTTATCGCTCTTCCGGGTCTCACCCTCTCTATCGAGGAGAATGACTACTTCGAACTGGTGATGAAGACTGCCATGAAGGGATACTACGAGTTTATGGAAGGCAAGCCGGTCAGCGTTCATATTGCTGAGATAGAGCAGCCTGACGTACCATTGTGGGCTGTCTGGGCTTTGCAGCAGTATGCTAAGGAAACCAGCAAGGAAGAATGCTTCAAGAAGTATGGACAGTTTATCAAGGATGTCATCTCCTTTATCCAGGATAACAAGCATCCGAACCTGAAGCTAGAAGAGAACGGATTGCTTTATACTGATGGTAAGGATAAGGCTGTTACCTGGATGAACTCTACAGCCAATGGTAGACCCGTGGTTCCACGTACAGGTTATATCGTAGAGTTTAATGCGCTGTGGTATAACGCTTTGTGCTTCTGTGCTTCTCTTGCTGCAACAGTAGGTGAAGAAGACAGCCAGCAGAAACTTCTGGCTCAGGCTGAGAAAACCAAGCAGGCGTTCCTCGATACCTTCCTCAATGAATATGGCTATCTCTACGACTATGTAGACGGCAATATGATGGATTGGAGTGTTCGTCCGAACATGATATTTGCAGTGGCTTTCGACTATTCTCCATTGTCGCAAGACCAGAAGAAGCAGGTTCTTGATATCTGTACACGCGAACTCCTTACTCCTAAGGGATTGCGTTCACTCTCGCCAAAGAGCGGTGGATATAATCCTGTTTATGTAGGTCCGCAGACCCAGCGCGACTATGCTTACCATCAGGGTACAGCGTGGCCATGGCTCGGTGGCTTCTATATGGAGGCAAGTCTGAAACTCTATAAGCGTACCCGTTTGAGCTTTATCGAACGCCAGATGGTAGGTTATGAGGACGAAATGTCTTCCCACTGTCTCGGTACCATCAGCGAACTCTTCGATGGAAACCCTCCATTCGCAGGTCGTGGTGCCATCTCTTTCGCCATGAATGTGGCTGAGATTCTGCGTGCGCTCGAGTTACTTGAAAAATATCAATATTAATAATAGGAGGACTGCTATATGAAAGTTTTAATGTTTGGATGGGAGTATCCTCCTCACGTATTTGGTGGTTTGGCAACTGCCAACTTTGGTATCTCCCAGGGACTTCATGCCCAGGGCGATGTTGATATCACATTGTGTCTGCCTCATCCTTTCGGCGATGAGGACCGCAGTGCCTGCAAGATTGTGGCAATGAACAGTGTGCCTATCGCCTGGCGAGATGTAAATCACGACTATGTGCAGCAGCGCGTAGGCAATATCATGAATCCGGACGATTATTTCCGCTATCGTGACCACATCTATGCCGATTTTAACTATATGCATGTAAATGACCTCGGCTGTATGGACTTTGCCGGTGGTTATCCGTCAAATCTTCATGACGAGATCAACAACTATAGCATCATTGCCGGAGTTGTAGCCCGTTCAGAAGAATTTGATATTATCCATGCTCACGACTGGCTTACATTCCCTGCCGGAATTCATGCCAAGCGCGTGAGTGGCAAACCATTGTGCATCCACGTTCATGCTACTGATTTCGACCGTAGCCGTGGAAAGGTGAACCCTACCGTTTACGCTATCGAGAAAGACGGTATGGATAATGCCGACTGCATCATGTGTGTATCCGAACTGACCCGCCAGACGGTGATTCACCAGTATCACCAGGATCCACGCAAGTGTTTCGCCATGCACAATGCCGTATACCCATTGAAGCAGGAGTGGCAGGATATTCCACGCCCAAATCATAAGGGCAAGGAGAAGGTAGTAACCTTCCTGGGACGTCTTACCATGCAGAAGGGACCTGAATATTTCGTAGAGGCTGCCAACATGGTATTGCACCGTACCCGCAATGTGCGTTTCTGTATGGCAGGTTCGGGCGATATGATGGATCAGATGATTTATCTCGCTGCCGAAAGAGGCATTGCCGACCGGTTCCACTTCCCTGGCTTTATGCGCGGCAAACAGGTTTATGAATGTCTGAAAGACAGTGATGTCTACGTGATGCCATCTGTAAGCGAGCCGTTCGGTATCTCACCTTTGGAAGCTATGCAGTGCGGCACACCAACCATTATCTCCAAGCAGAGTGGATGTGGAGAAATCCTGTCCAACTGTATCAAGGTAGACTACTGGGATATCCATGCCCTTGCCGATGCCATCTACAGCATCTGTCACAACGAGAGTCTCTTCGATTATCTCTCAGAGGAAGGCAAGAAAGAAGTAGACCAGATTACCTGGGAGAAAGTGGGAGCCCGCATCAAAGACCTGTACCTCAAGACCCTGGGGTGGAAGTAGTGGACAATTAATAATTAAAAATTAATAATTAATAATTATGAAAACAATTTGTTTATATTTCGAGATACATCAGATTACCCATCTGAAACGCTACCGCTTCTTCGACATCGGTACCGACCATTATTACTATGATGACTACGAGAACGACCGTAGCATCAACGAGATTGCTGAGCGCTCTTATATGCCAGCCTTGAATGCCCTTCAGGAGATGATTGAAAAGAACGGCAAGTATTTCAAGGTAGCTTTCTCGCTTTCGGGTGTGGGTATGGAGCAGTTGGAACTTCATGCTCCTCAGGTACTGGAGAAGCTTCAGCAGCTCAACAATACGGGTTGTGTAGAGTTCCTGGCTGAGCCTTACTCTCACGGACTTGCTTCTCTGGTTAATGAGGCAAGTTTCAAGGATGAGGTGATGCGCCAGTGTACTAAGATTGAGGAATATTTCGGAAAGAAACCTACCGTATTGCGCAACTCTTCGCTCATCTACAGCGATGATATCGGTAACGATGTTGCCAACATGGGATTCATTGGTATGCTCACCGAGGGTGCCAAGCACGTGCTCGGCTGGAAGTCTCCTCACTATGTTTACCATTGCGCCCTGAACCCTAAGTTGAAGCTTCTGTTGCGCGATGTGAACCTGAGCGATGATATCTCTCTGCGCTTCAGCAACAGCGATTGGGACGGTTATCCACTCTTTGCCGACAACTATATGAACCAGATTGCTGCCTTCCCAGAGGAGGAGCAGGTTATCAATATCTTTATGGAGCTTTCTGCTCTTGGTATTGCCCAGCCTCTGTCAAGCAACATCCTAGAGTTTATGAAGGCTTTGCCTCAGTGTGCCAAGGACCGTGGCATCACCTTCTCTACACCTACAGAAATCTGCAAGAAGATCAAGTCGGTAGGCGAGGTGAATGTGCCTGATACCTTGAGTTGGGTAGACGAGGAGCGTGATGTAAGTTCATGGTTGGGTAACCCGATGCAGCGTGAGGCTTTCAACAAGCTTTACAGTGTGGCAGACCGTGTACGTATCGCCAACGATCCACGTATCAATCAGGACTGGGATTACCTGCAGGCAAGTAACAACTTCCGTTTCATGACTACCAAGCCAAGCAATGTGGGTCTTGACAGAGGTATCTATTCAAGTCCTTTCGATGCTTTCACTAACTATATGAACATTCTTGGCGACTTCATCACCCGAGTAAACGACCTCTATCCTGCTGATGTTGATAACGATCAGCTTGAGGGCCTGCTTACTACCATCAAGAATCAGGATGAAGAGCTTGAGATGAAGGACAAGGAGATTGTCCGTCTTCAGGCTAAGATTGAAAAGATAGAGAAGGAGGCAGAGAAGCGCCATGGCGAGAAGCCTGCTAAGGCTGCTCCTGCCAAGAAGGCCGCAGCTAAGCCTGCAGCCAAGAAGACTCCTGTCAAGAAGGCTCCTGCCAAGAAGGCTCCTGCCAAGAAAGCAACAAAGGCAGAGCCTACAGAAGAAAAGAAAGATTAGAATTTTAGATTACTCATAAAGATTAATCCCCCTCGCTGCATTGATTTGCAATGAGGGGGATTTTTTTGTTTCCCAAAATATTCTCTGAAATAACGCGTTAGCTGGAAAGCGTTATTTTTCGAAATGAATCCAGTCTACGTCGAAGAAGGCTGCATCGTTCTTCTTGACTGTGCGGGTGTTGAAGAAACCGAGCTTGGCACCAATCCACTTGCCTTCACGCACAGTGAAAGGATTGCCTATCTTGTTGAATTTCTTACCATCCAGACTGTAGCTCCATTCAGCAATAGCCTGTATCTGGTTGGCGATGCCTTCGCTATGAACCTTCACGCGGAGCCATACATCCTGGGTAGCGATGCGGGAAGAAGGAATATCATCTACGGCATACTTCACGGTGTAAGGTTGAGGCAGCTTGCTGGTCTTGATGGCTACTTGCTTCACCACTTTCTCTGCCTTTCCCTTCTCAGCCTTCTCGCAGGTTACATATTGCAAAACAACACCCTCTTCCTTGGTATCAACAAACTTGAGTGCCGCATAGTCCATGCCTTGCATGATCATGCCGGCGCTTTCGCCCAGTACCTTATCATTTTCCTTGTAAGCCTCGGTGCGATTAGGTATGAACTTCACCTTGGCAGTAGCAATAAAGTTCTCGGTAGGGAGTTTCTGGAGCAGGAGGTTTGGCAAATCATACAGGTTCTTTACATCTTCAGCCTGCTGCACGCCATAGAGACGCAACTTGGAGTTCTTGGCATCGCAGAAGTACCAGTACTGACTGTAAGGACCATTCCACTGCCATTGCAG
>OGIM01000599.1_pt1 | contig 10837 bp, 7 predicted proteins | sample 1571801 | NCBI WGS metagenome assembly OGIM01 (sample SAMEA2582106, study PRJEB24529) | metagenome | biome: Human gut stool | place: China | collected 2011
TGGAATCATCGTGGTGCCAACCAGATGAATGTCTGGTTCTATCAGAACTTGAATGCTTTGGATAAATAATTTGCAGTTTTATAAAATAAGAAAGCCTGGCAACCGTCATTGCCAGGCTTTCTTGTTAATATAGGTTAATTCCATTAAGAAAAACACTTCTTTTCCGTTTATGTTGTAGTTTTGAACAAATAAAGCAAAAGAGAGCTAATGACAGAGAATGAATTCATCCATATCGTTCCGCAGTTGCGGCAGATAACCTTGCAGATCAGTCAAGGTTATGGTGTTGGCTGCGATGAGGCTGAGGATATCGCACAGGATGCGATGCTCAAGCTCTGGGCCATCAAGGATGATATTCAGTCTGCTGCTCATGCCAAAGGTTCGATGGGTTGCATCGCCAAGCATCTTTGCATCGACTTCTTTCGCAAGCGGAAGATGATTTCGATAGATGCCCAGCCTTTCGATAAGTCGCCTAGCCACTATGCGCCGCCCGATGTGGAAGTGGAAAACTCGGAGAACGAGCTGTGGCTGCAAAAACGCCTCAAGGCTCTGCCCTCCAACCAATATCAGGTGCTTTATCTGCGACAGGTAGAGAAGAAAAGCTTTGAGGAAATAGCGCAAATCGTGGGCATCACCCCTGAATCTGTATCTGTCTTGCTTTCGAGGGCAAGAAAGCAGATGTTGCAGGAAATCAGAAAAAGATGTCGATAGCCCTTATATATAAAATAGGTATAATCAATAAAGGAGGAAACTGGATATGAACGAAAAAGAAAAGGACATACGACTGTTGCTCGACCGATTTATGGTTGGTGAGACTTCTCTGGAAGAGGAGGCTCTGCTAGGGGAGTGGTTTCGTCAGCATCCCGATGTGAGCGATGACTTGAAGGAATATCAGCTGATGTTTGGATATTTCGATGAGGGGATGCCTCTTGACCATGAGGCGGAGGAGCATGTAGAAAATGCTCATCCAAAGGCTAAGGCACGAATGCGCCGCCTATGGTTGCCGATAGGTATGGCTGCATCCATCGCCCTGCTCTTTGTGATTGCCATTCCTCGGATAGGTCAACAGACAGGGCATCGGGACGATTCGAAGATGGCTCAACTCGATGGAAGAACGACTCATGAGGATGTTGATTCTGCTGTTGTCCACGAGGAGAAATCGACAGATGCCAATCTTTCCATGCCTGAAAAGGTAAAAAAGTCGGGTGATTTCGTATCTCCCCAAACAAGGAAGCACAAGCAGAGGAAATATCGTCAGCATCTGTTTGCTCCTGCTCCTCCAAAGCTTTGGATAGCCCAGAATATTGCTACCGATTCGTTGTTGGCAGAGCCGGAAAAGCTTACCGATGAGCATCTCCGGGAGATGGAGGCACAGCAGAACGAAATGTTCTTCAAGCTCTATCTCGTCGATGCTCTTCAGACCCAGTCACTCAATGCCGAAATTGCCAGAGCCTCGTTCGAAAGCGAGGAGAATGTGCATGATGAGGACCATGTGAGTGATGACCAGGAGGTTTATTAACAAGAAACAATTAAAAAGAAGAAGGATATGAAAACAACTTTTAAATTAGCATTTGTGGCTTGCCTGATGATGCTCTCTTCGGCTTGCCATGCCCAGAAGCCTATACCGAACATCGACCAGGCTTTTGATAAATTCGTACAGGATTTGTTGCAAGACGACCTCGTTACTTCTTCCACGATGAATACCTACAATATAGGTATGATGAAGGGATTTGAGTTTGCCGTTCCTAGGAAGAAGCAGAAAATGGTGGATACCTTTCATAAGGCTTTGTTGAGCAATAGTCGTCTCGCTTATATCAGTTTTACCAAGAAAGCGGGTTCTGCCAGCATTGAGACGAATCGGGTGGGATATGGTAATAACAATTCCACGACCTACTTGTTTGGTGCTCACAAGGACCGCAACTATAACCTGCAGTATTTCCGTGACCGCAAGGATTCTACCATGCGATATGTTTATGCCTTGGTATGGTATCCGGGAAAGGATGATATGGTATTGGGCAGTGTCTATAAGTTCTACTCCAAGGATCCGCAAGCTTATAAGGTGTCATTATCTTATAAGATGAATGCTGTTCAAGGTTTGGATTCTCTTGTTTCCCTAGGCAGCATCAAGTATAACAGGAATCTGGCTCGCAGTTATGACTTGGAGATGACTCCGCCAAAGGATGCAGCAGAGTTTATGGTGCAACTCAACACGCTCCGTGCTGCCTTTAAGAATGCCAATGACCAATACCCTTATTTGGGAGATCAGGTAACTCGACGTACCCTCCAGACGGGTGTAGCCAACAAGATTGTCAAGCTCTGTAAGGGCTATGGCAAGTTGCTGAATGCCGATGAGAAGAAATTCTGCGCCACTTCGCTGAATAAGATGAAGAAGGATACAGACGATGAATATCTGCAGAGCCTTCTGGAACTGACAGCCAATTCTTTGAGGAAGTAGCAAGTTCTGGAGATATACACTGAGGAAAATGTGAAACTCTCTCTCGTAAAATACCGCTTTAAAGCGATATTTTCTCTAAGATTATCTTTTTCTAGACTTCGGTCTTGTTATAATTTCGTAACTTTGTACGCAAAAAGTAAACGATATGACTAAGAAATTGATAATGATATTAGGCTTGGTGCTTTCATCCATGTTGATGAAAGCCCAGGCTTTTTTTGTGCCTTTCCCGAAGGCTGGCGACAAGTATTGGCAGAAGCAGGTGCCTGTGGCGATGCGCAACGACTATATCCGATTGGGCAATCTCTATCAGAAGAAACCTTGGAATGCCATTCCTGCTGAAACTTTTGCCGAGTTCCGAACCAATGGTAACCGCACCCGATACGAGGAGGCTAGCTTTGGTATCAGAAAACAGTTTGTCTGTCTGGTGATGGCTGAGATTATGCAGGGTAGAGGACGGTTTCTGCCTTCCATCCGCAAGGGCTTACATTATTTTATAGAGAAGGAATCCTGGTGGGGAATCCCGGCACATTATCCGAAAGACCATCCTGAAAAGGATATCCAGCCAGTTGATCTCTTCAATGCAGAGACGGCAGGCATGCTTGCCTGGACCCTCTATATGCTGGAAGATGAAATCAATAGGAAGGAAAAGGGACTCTGTGATCAGGTGAGAAGCGAGATCGATCGCCGATTCCTGCAGCCGGTATTGAACCAGCCGCAGGGCTGGAAGAACAATGCCAACAACTGGAATACCTGGATTACGAGCAACTGGTTGGAAACTGTTTTGATCTGCGAGCAGGATGCCAAGCTGCGAGATGCAGCCTTCAAGGGAGTGCAGCAATGTCTGCGAACCTTTATGAAGGGCTATCCCGATGATGGCGGTTGCGAGGAAGGCGTCAGCTATTGGGACTGTGCCGGAGCCTCGTTCTTCGAGTCGCTCTATTTCATGCAGTTTGCTCCCAAGCAGGCGGTTCTGACATTGACTGAGGCTCAGAAGAAAAAAGTGGAGAACATGGGCAGATTCATCACTACGATGTATATCAACGACCTTACCTTCGTGAATTTCTCGGATGCCCAGGCTCAGAATGTTCCGAATATCAACATCCTCTTCCCATACGGTGAGTTTTTACAGAATGAGCAGATGATGCAGTTGGCAGCTTATGTGGGCAAGAAATACCAATATACCCTCAAGCCTTCTACGCTCTTCCTGAAATCGGGCAACTATCCGAAGCTGGGCAGAGAGCTGATGCTCCTCTCCATGTTGCCGAAGTATCAGGCTACAGCTGCTGTGGAGCCAAAGACGGAAGATGCCTATCTGGAAAACTCGCAGATTATGGTGGCGAGCAACAAAAACTGGTTTGTGGCTGCAAAAGGCGGTAACAATGCCGAGAGCCATAACCATAATGATATCGGAAACTTCATCGTCTATCACAACAATCAGCCGGTGGTCATCGACCTGGGGCGTGATACCTATACATCGAAATCGTTCAGCAACCAGCGTTTTGAACTGATGAACTGCCGTTCGGCTTATCACAACGTTCCCATCATCAATGGCTTGGAGCAGAAGGATGGCAGGAAATATCGTGCCGAGAAAGTGAGCCATCGCTTTGCCGATGGTGTTTCCTCCTTGTCGTTGAATCTCGAAAAGGCTTATACCGAAGGAGCGCATGTGGAGAAATGGCAGCGTAATATCGCCCTGGACAGAGAATATAACTGGGTAGAAGTAACCGAACAGTACAAGCTCGATTCCCTGCAGATAGAGAAAGATAGATTGAATGGTCAGGTATTCGATAATCAGATTATCCTGATGGCGTATGGCAAGCCTGTGGTTCAGAAGGCTGGCAGAATCCTCCTTCAGGGCGGTATGGTTCGTCTGGAATATGATGCGCAGTATCTTTCTGCATCCGTAGAAAGGGTGCAGATGACGGATGGCATCATGAAGACACAGTGGAAGGATAACATCTATCGCATCATTCTGCGACTGAACGATAACTATCCGATGGCAAAAGTGAAATACCGGTTCGTAGGAACTAGATAAGAATAAAGCCTTCTATCGTCAGATTGCCGTTGCAATCGATGATAGAAGGCTTCTTATTTAATAACTAAAAATTAATCCCATTCAGGATTCTGCTTCAAGACACCCTGTGACAAGTCGATTTCCTTCAGAGGAATAGCCCACAGGTAATCGCGGTTAGGATTGAACTTGCGAGTCTCTATCAGAATCTTCTTTCCGTCAGGATCGATGCCATAAACAGGCTTGGTAACATCCTTTTCTGTTGTCCTGTAGCTGCGGGTATCGAAGAGATGGATTCCCTCGAATGCCAGTTCCAGACGGCGCTCCAGGCGGATGGCATCGCGCATCTGATCCTTGCTGAGACCCTCTTCCAAACCAGGAAGGTTCACACGCTTGCGAATCTGGTTCACTGCATCATAAACCTTGGCATCTGGAGCAGAAAGGTTCTCATTGCGAGCCTCGGCATAAGTGAGCAACACCTCAGCATAGCGGATGTAGATGAAGTTGGTCCAGTCATAATTCTGGATTCCATAGTTGTCTGGATTGATGTACTTGCGCATGCAATATCCGGTACGGGTATGGCTACCGTCACCCATATACTTATTATTAAAGGTCATCGGACCGCAGGTGGTTCCTGGCCAGAAGATAGAGTAAGCCAATCGTGGATCGCGGTTCTCGAATGGCTTGGCTTGGTCGTAGAGTGGAGACTCTGCGATAGACTTGCCATCGGTACATGGATAGGCATCTACCATATCCTGTGTAGGAGACAAAGCCTCCCAGCCACCGAAGTCAACTGGCGAGAAGAACAGACCAATCACGCTACCCTCGTTGCCATTCTTAGGATTCTCGACATACTCGCGGTCGAAGAGAATCTCGTTGCAGGTTTCTGCTACAGGCTGGAACAGGTCGCCGTAGTTAGGGTACAGACCAAACTTACCGGTCTGCATCACCTGCTCGGCAGCAGCTTCAGCCACATCATACTTGTGGTTGTAGAAAGCCATACGGGCCTTCAGGGCGTAGCAAGCACCGGCACTAGCCTTACCATGGTCGGCTGCAGTACGGATTTCTGGCAGATTAGGAGCCGCCTTATCCAGCAGCTTCACCACGTAATCGTAGGTCTCATCTGCAGAACTGCGGGCTGGAAGAGGCTCGTTCAACTGCAGCGGATGATCCAGGATAGGCACGCCACCCATATACTTCCACAGGTTGTGGTAAGCGAAAGCCTCAAGGAACTGCACCTCGGCAGTAAGCTGTGCCTTTGCCTTCTCGTTCATGGAAACTTCTCCGATGTGCTCGTAGAATAACATATCTCCGCCTCTCGTTTCATAAGCTGCTTGCCAGAGCTGCAGGAAGTGAGGGTTGCTGGATACGGCTGTACCCGCAGACAACACACCCTGCTCGGCACCCACATGCACTGGGATGGCATTGTCGGTATAGCAGTCGGTCATAATCGTATGGTTCTCAGGCTCTATCAGATAGAGGTAGATACCTGTTGCATATTTGGTTGCATCATCTGCAGTCTTCCAGAAAGATACGTCAGACAGCTGGTCTTTTGGGTTTCTCTCCAGGAAGCTATCGTTGCAAGAACTCAATCCCAGACCGCAGGCAAGGATCAGTCCACTCAAAAAATGATATTTCAATTTCATAATCTACTCGTTTTTAAAAGGTTACATTAACTCCGAATGAATAATTTCTTGTAAGAGGATAGTAGTTACCTGATACTGCCTCTGGATCTACGCCGTCGAAGCTGGTGATGGTAAACAGGTTGTCGATACTACTGTATATTCTCAATCGGCTAATGCCATATTTAGATGTCAGCTGCTTAGGAAGGGTATAACCCACCTGCAGGTTTCTCAACTTGGCATAAGATGCATCCTGAACCCAGAAGCTGGAAGTAACTCGGTTCTTGGAATCCTTCATAGACAAGCGTGGGTAAGCGGCATTCGGATTAGGATTGCTCTCGGTCCAGCGGTTCATGTGAATATCGGTCACCTTACCACCATTGTAGAAGGCGTATCTGATTTCTGGCACAGGCATACCCTTTACGTCGGCTGCACCCTGGAGCAAGGCACTCATATCGAAGTCCTTGTACTGAACAGAGAAGTTCAGACCGAAGTTGATCTTTGGGAAGTAAGACCCCAATACCTTACGGTCGCGGCTATCTACTGTACCGGAACCATCCAGGTCGCAATACTTCAAATCACCTGGCTTTGGAGTACCTGTAGCCTGAGGAACATGAGCCTTCACGTCGGCTTCATCCTTGAAGATGCCATCGCATACGTAGCCATAGTAAGCCCACAATGGGTCGCCTACCGACTGTCCTGGAGTATCACCACCCTTCAGGTCGAGAATCTTGGTAGATACACGGCTGAAGTTAGCGCCTACATTGTAGGTCCAGTCACCGATGCGGTTGTTATGACCTACCTGCACCTCGAAACCGGAGTTGCGAACCTTTCCGGCATTCTGCATAGGAGCACCTACACCCAGTGTATAAGGGATAGGAAGCTTCAGGAGGATGTCGCGGGTTTCCTTATGGAAATAGTCGAAGCCGAAGGTCAGCTTGTTGCCCAGGAAGGTGGCATCGATACCGATGTCATACTGGCTGGTCTTCTCCCAGGTCAGGTCTCGGTTAGCCATAGTGCTGGCGATGGAAATACCTGGATACAAGGTGTTGCCGAAGCTGTAGTCGTAGCCATACTCGTAGGTGGTCTGGTAAGGATAGTTAGAACTAACTGTGTCCTGGTTACCCAAGAGACCCCATGAACCGCGGAGCTTCAGGTTATCTACCCAAGAAACATTAAACCAGGATTCCTCAGAGATTCTCCATCCTACAGAGAATGATGGGAAGGCACCGAAGCGCTTGTTCTTTGGGAAACGGGAAGTTCCGTCATAGCGCAGGTTTGCCTCGAACAGGTAACGGTCATCGTATGAATAGTTCAGACGGCCGAATACGGAACGCAGAGAGTATTCTGTCTCTGTACCGTAAGTGGTCTGAGTAGTCACCTCACCGGCATTGATCTGGTCGAGTGTATTTGAGTTAGGCAGGTTCTTTCGTGAAGCCTGCAGGTAGCGCATCTGGTTGTAAATCTGAGAGTAACCCAGCAATGCGCCTACGGTATGCTTACCGAAGGTCTTGTTGTAGTCCAGGTATGCCTGGAGGTTCAGTTCCACCTTCTTGGCGTCATACTCAGTCAGCTGGTTCTGGGTAGTCTTGACAGGAGTATCTGAATCTGCTGTGTAGAAACTCTGAGTATATAAATGGGTAGGATTATCCAGCAGGTTGAATGTGGTGGCAGCAATACCACGCAACTTCAAGCCGTCGATGATGTCGAGATCCATTCCCAGGCTACCCTGGAAGTTGTTGTTGATCTGCTTGCTGGTTCCGCCGTTTCGGGCAGAAGCCACAGAGTTATGCTCGTTCTTGAACAGGGCGTAGTTGCCGTTCTTGAACTGGATAGGAGTAACCGGAGTCTCACGGAATGCGTAGTGCATCAGGTTGTCGATGCCTTCTGCTGGAGCAGTCATCACGCTGCGATATACTGCCATGTTGGTAGTAACCTTCAGGCGCTTGTTGATGTAAGCCTCCAGGTTGGCACGTACATTGAACTTGTTATAGTTGGTATTCTCTATCAAACCGTCCTTGTCGTGGTAGTTGAAAGCCAGAGAGTAGGTAATCTTGTCGCTACCGCCCTTGATGCTCAGGTGATGGTTGTGGAAGAGTCCGTTTTCGCTCAGCAAGGTACCCAACCAGTCGGAGTTGGCATAATGATCCGGGTCAGAACCATCCTTGAATTTCTTCAGGGCTTCCTGACTGTAAGGCTCGTTCAGACCGTCGTTTCTGTATGCTTCGTTCATCAGGGTTGCATAGTCGTATGAATCGAGGAACTTAGGCATTCGGGTTGCACTCTGCCAACCTACGTATCCGTCATAGGAAACGATGGCGCGGCCACGTGAACCCTTCTTGGTGGTAATCAGAATCACACCATTTGCTGCACGCACACCATAGATGGCAGAAGCCGCAGCATCCTTCAGGATAGAGATGTTCTCGATATCGTTAGGATCCACGCTGCTCATTGATGACTCAACGCCATCGATAACTACCATTGCACTGGCATTACCCATGGTACCCAGACCACGTACACGCAGAAGACCGCTGTCAGCACCCGGCTGACCGCTATTCTGGATGACGGTAACACCCGGCATCTGACCAGCCAGCATGTTGGTTACGTTGGCGCTGGTGCGGTTGACCAGCTTGTCTGATGAAATGGTGGCAATGGCACCTGTGAGGTTTACTTTCTTCTGGGTACCATAACCTACAACTACGATTTCTTCGATAGCTTCTGTATCTTCCTTCAATTCGATGTTGTACTCATTGGTAGAGCCTACGGTTACCAGGATGTCTTTGAAACCGATATAGGAAATTTTGAGCTTGACACCCGGACGTGCATTCAGAGTGAAATGACCGTCCAGATCGGTGATGGCAGCATTGGTTGTACCCACTTCGAGCACGGTTGCACCAATTACAGGCACACCATGGCTATCGGTTACGGTACCCGAAATCTGCTTGCCTTTCTGCTGGGTAGCCAGTTCTGTTGCAGTAGATGCATTTGAAGGCATAGGAAAAGCGATTCCACCCAAAAAGAACATACACGCACACAGAGAATAGCTTCTGAGAAGCCTTAAATTCTCCTTCTGTTTTTTCTTCTCGTTCTTCATATCATAAAGTTTAGAGTTTTTAGAGCCCCTTTTTATTAGGACTGCAAAATTGTTATATTATAGATAGGTAAAATTTGAACCAGTGAGGGCTGATCATAACAGGTCTTTACGAGATGCTGGTCTGTCCTTCGTGGTTTTTAATTTTGTTTAAGTGGGGGCAAATATACACAAAACTTTCGTTCTTTTTGCATTTTTATGTAGAAAATGTCTTTGAATAGGCAATATTTAACGTTTTGTAACATCAAATATCAAGGAAACCCACCGCGAATCAGCATCCGCAGTGTTGTCGCTCATTAAAACTTATATATAGGCAAAACCTTGACCTTATATCCATTTTTCTCAATTACTCTTTCCTCATTCATCGTAACAATAGTCAAATTAGAGCATTTGAGTTCCCCCGCACATTCTATGATGCTATCTACCTCCCTCTTGAGTGTTCGTTCGGAAGAGAGATCATAACATACTTGTATAAGACTTTCTACATGAGCACCCTGCCTTGTAACAAAATCAGTCTCCTTGTCATTACGGGAGCGATAATAGAAAAGTGATGTCTCTGCATGATATCCTCTGCGAACCAACTCTATAAAAACCTGATTCTCCAATAGTCTGCCTAAGTTCTCACTCACATTAAAAGCCTTGGCTTCTACAAAACCATTGTCAACTACATAAACTTTCTGTGGAGCTTTCTTCATCACTTTCAACTTGTTGTTGTAACGTGGCAGATAATACAAGAGATAGGGTTCTCTTAAATATCCCATAAACTTCTTGGTGGTTGCTACGCTTGAAAATCCCAGCGCTTCTGCCAGTTCGTTGGCACTGAAAGGATTGCAGAAGTTAGAAACCAGATACATGGCCAGGTTGTTCAAATCCTCCACATTGCGTACTTTATGGCGCTTAGCAATGTCTTTCCAAATGATGGAATCAAAGAGTGTGGAGAGATAGTTTTGGGTCAGACTTCTTGCTGCTACTGTCTCTGGATAGCCACCATGGTGCAGATAGTCTGCTATAAGCGAGAGGTCTGATGCGCTATCTTTCATTTCCGATACTTCCGAAAGATTCCTGTGATTCCAGATAAAGAATTCAGAAAGACTGAAAGGCAGCATCTCTATCTGGATATATCTGCCTGTGAGTAATGTTGCCATTTCGCTACTCAGCAATTTGGCGTTGCTTCCCGTAATAACCATGTTGATTCCCATACGGTAAAGCTTGGAGACCCATAAATCCCAACCATCCAGATTTTGAACCTCATCAAGCAGAAGATACTCAAAGTCGGGATAAACGGCACGTAGTGTTTCCCAAACCAAATCATCGTCCCATGCACTCAGGAGTTTGCCGTCATCAAAATTCAGATAGGCAAAGTTCCTGCTTTTCAGCATCAGTAAAGCCTCGGTCGATTTTCCAGTTCTTCTAGGACCCGTTATCAACTTGATTTGCTTACTTGCCAACAGTTCATCCACATCATATTGGGTATGACGTGTAAGGTAAGGACGGGAAAGCAGAATATCCCGTTCCTTTTTCTGGTTATTGATAATTGTTCTCATTTCTCTTCTGATGAATTGATTAAACCGAGGCAAAGATACAAAAAATATTCAATATATCATTTGTATTGAATAAAAAAGTACTGATTTTATTCAATACGATGGATAAAATGAATAAAA
>OGIM01000608.1_pt1 | contig 10711 bp, 9 predicted proteins | sample 1571801 | NCBI WGS metagenome assembly OGIM01 (sample SAMEA2582106, study PRJEB24529) | metagenome | biome: Human gut stool | place: China | collected 2011
GTTTCGTCCCGGTTTGCAGAATGCCCTTGCAATCCGAAAGGAGCCGTGCTATAATGCCGCTGTAATTAAATCATAAATCTTCAGGGCAGGGTGCAATTCCCTACCGGTGGTAAAGCCCACGAGCCGAGGCATAAGCCAGAGCATGATTCGGTGTAATTCCGAAGCCGACAGTAAAGTCTGGATGGAAGAAGTGATATTAAAGTTAGTTATTCATAATGTAATCATAGTAGAATGAATGGCTGGCTTGAATGTGGATACTGGCTCTGAGATGAATTTTATTATCTCAGAGTTTTTTTGATTGTCAGAGTAAGAATTTGATTATAGAAATTCGATATTTTGGCGTAAGGCTTCTGAAGTGGTGAGATGAAACTGCTTTGGAAGCTTTTTTTATGTCTGGGCTGGATTTTGGTTGTGCTAGGATGTCTGTATTGTTGGAACTGGCAATTGTGGCGACATATTATAGCAATTCAGAGCAGAATGGCAGCAGGTAAATTTGGTAAAAACCTATAAATGTAAGTTTTTTGCGGCTTTAGTAGGTTTATTTTAGCTAAAAACTGAAGAAAACTTAAGCAATTACCTGCTAAACCATTGAAAATGCGACTATTTATAGGTATCACGACTTTGAGCCGGTAAAATCAGGAAAACAGCAAGCACATTAAGAATGAAATTAAGATACAGCAAACAGGGAAAATCAGAACAGAGAAAAGCTGGACAGGAAAGAACAGAAAGAAGGCGCAGATATGCAGCAAGAAATAAATAATAATTTTTCAAAAGAAGATGAATTCTACATGAAGCGGGCGATTGAACTGGCAAAGAGAGGAACAGGCTGGGTTAATCCTAATCCGCTGGTTGGAGCTGTAATTGTAAAGGATGACAGAATTATAGGTGAAGGCTGGCACAGGAAATATGGTGAGCTTCATGCGGAAAGAGATGCACTTTCAAGATGTATGGAGGATACCAGTGGAGCAACCATATATGTGACACTTGAGCCGTGCTGCCATCATGGGAAACAGCCGCCTTGCACTGAAGCACTTGTGCAGGCAGGAATAAGCAGGGTTGTGATAGGTTCGATGGATCCTAATCCCCTGGTAAGTGGAAAAGGTGTTAAATATCTGGAAGAACACGGGATTAAAGTTGAAGGTTGTGTATGCAATGAAGAATGTCTGGCGATGAATTATGTATTCTTTCATTACATAAGGAATAAAGAGCCATATGTTGTGATGAAAACAGCACAGACACTTGATGGAAAAATTGCCACATATAAGGGACTTTCCAAGTGGATTACAGGTGAGCAGGCAAGAGAAAATGTGCATGCAGACCGTCACAGGTACGCGGCAATTATGGTTGGTGTCGGCACTGTGATTGCTGATAATCCAATGCTTGACTGTAGAAGTACAGCCGTAAGCAACCCACACAATCCTGTGCGAATCATATGCGACAGCAGATTGAGAACTCCGTTGGACAGCAGAATTGTAAAAAGTGCAGGGCAGATACCAACAATAATTGCTACATGCAGTACCGACAGAGACAGGAAATCTTTATATGAAAATGCAGGTTGTGAAGTGATAATTACAAAAGAATCAGAGCAGCATGTTGACCTTAAAGAGCTTATGCACATACTTGGAGAAAAAGGTATCGACAGTATAATTCTTGAGGGAGGTGGAACACTTAACTTCTCGGCATTGCAGGCTGGAATTGTGAAACGGGTTCAGACTTACATTGCACCTAAGATATTTGGCGGGGCAGACAGTAAGACGGCAGTTGAAGGTCAGGGTATTGCAAATGTAGATGAAGCATATCAGTTGAGAAACAAAACCGTTCGTCTTCTTGGTGACGATATTCTGATTGAAGGAGAGTTGTAATGTTTACAGGAATTATTGAAGAAATCGGACATGTAAATAATGTAAAAAAAGGAACGGCGTCAGCAATTCTTACAATACAGGCAGAAAAAGTCCTTGAGGGTACACATATAGGAGACAGCATTGCTGTCAATGGTGTGTGCCTTACAGTGACAGGGATATATGATAATACATTTACTGCGGATGTGATGCATGAGACATTGAACCGCTCATCACTTGGCAAGCTGGTGAGTGGCAGTGCTGTTAATCTTGAAAGGGCAATGGCAGCAGATGGAAGGTTCGGAGGGCATATAGTTTCAGGACATATTGATGGAACAGGAAAAGTTGCAGCGATAACCAAGGATGATAACGCGATATGGTATCAGATTAAGACAGACAGCGGAATATTAAAATATATCGTTGAAAAAGGTTCGGTTGCCATAGATGGAATAAGTCTTACGGTTGCCAAGACGGACAGCCAGAGCTTTTCAGTATCAATAATACCGCATACGGCAGGTGCGACAACGCTGTCACTTAGGAAAGTCGGTGATGTAGTTAATCTTGAAAATGATATTGTCGGTAAGTACATAGAGAAATTCATCACATTTGAAAAGGAAAAGCCGAAAAGCGGGATAACGAAAGAGTTCCTGCTAAAGAATGGATTCTAGAATAACTATTAAATAGAAAGGATGGGCAAAGGAAATGTTTGAGTATAACACAGTAGAAGAGGCAGTTAAGGATTTACAGGATGGAAAGCTGATACTTGTCTCAGATGATGAAAGCAGAGAGAATGAGGGCGACCTGATATGTGCCGCTGAATTTGCAACTACTGAAAATGTGAATTTCATGGCGACATATGGAAAAGGACTTATATGCATGCCTATGAGTGGAGATTTGTGCAGAAAGCTGGGACTTACACAGATGGTTGCTGACAATACTGATAATCATGAAACTGCATTTACAGTGTCAATAGACCATGTTAAGACGACAACAGGAATATCGGCAGAGGAGAGAGGCTTTACTGCAAGAGCATGTGTGTCAGATGAAGCAAAGCCTGAGGATTTCAGAAGACCGGGACATATGTTTCCACTACGTTCAAAACCTAATGGAGTTCTTGAAAGAAACGGACATACAGAGGCAACAGTAGACCTTATGAGAATAGCAGGACTTAAAGAATGTGGTCTGTGCTGTGAAATAATGAAAGCGGACGGAACAATGATGAGAAAAGAAGACCTCATAGAAATGTCCGAAAAATTCAATCTCAAATTCATAACAATTAAGGCAATTCAGGAATACAGAAAGAGACATGACAACTTGGTTGAGTGCGTGGCAGTTACAAGAATGCCGACAAAATATGGTGAATTCATGGCACACTGTTATGTTAATAAGTTAAATGGTGAGCATCATGTTGCATTGGTAAAGGGAGACATTGGTGATGGCAGCAATCTTTTGTGCAGGGTACATTCAGAGTGCCTGACCGGAGACGCATTTGGCTCAATGAAATGTGACTGCGGTCAGCAGCTAGCGTCAGCGATGACACAGATTAACAATGAAGGCAGAGGTGTGCTTCTTTATATGAGACAGGAGGGCAGAGGAATCGGGCTTGTTAATAAGCTTAAGGCATATGCACTTCAGGATCAGGGAATGGATACACTTGAGGCTAATCTGGCACTTGGTCTGCCGGGAGACGCACGCGAGTACTACATAGGAGCACAGATATTGAAAGACTTAGGCGCTAAGAGCTTAAGGCTTCTTACTAACAATCCCGATAAGGTATACCAGCTTGCAGATTTTGGAATCGAAATCAGTGAGAGAGTGCCTATTGAGATAGATGCGACCAGCTTTGACAGGTTCTATCTTAAGACAAAGCAGACAAAGATGGGACACATTTTAAATGTAGTGTAAAAATATGAATTATTTATAAGGAGAAATTGATGATGAGAGTTTTAGAAGGTAAGTTAGTTGACAGTGGAATTAAGGTAGGTATTGTAGCGGCAAGGTTTAATGAATTTATTGTGTCTAAGCTTGTTGCGGGAGCTAAAGACGGGCTTGTAAGACATGATGTTTCAGAAGAAAATATTGATCTTGCATGGGTGCCGGGCGCATTTGAGATACCATTGATAGCTTCAAAGATGGCAAAAAGCGGCAAGTATGACGCAGTTATATGTCTTGGTGCAGTTATAAGAGGTGCTACAAGCCATTACGATTATGTGTGTAGCGAGGTTTCCAAAGGCATTGCAAATGTTTCTTTAGCAAGTGATATTCCTGTTATGTTTGGAGTGCTTACTACAGATACAATCGAGCAGGCAATTGAGCGCGCCGGAACAAAGGCAGGCAATAAGGGATTTGAGTGCGCTGAAGGTGCTATTGAGATGGTTAATCTTATTAAAGAGATTGAAGGATAATATATAAAATTTTTAGTAATTGTAAAAGGTCAGATCCGTCAGTAACCATTGGGCTTGGCGGGTCTGGCCTTTTGTATTATAAAATATGATATAAAATGGATATGCGAAGATGATGATATAAGGTATAATAGATTTGTATCCTTTAATAATTGTTAAATGAGGATATATTACATATAAATTTATAGAATCGATGGGAGAGATAAGATGAAGTGGGGAATTTTGGCTACAGGTAATATTGCAAAAAAATTTGCATCAACCATAAATCAGATGAGTAAAGAAAATGAACAGTTAGTAGCAGTTGGTTCACGTAACATTGAAAGTGCAAAAGCCTTTGCTAATGAGCATGATATCCCAAGATATTATGATTCGTATGAAGCACTGGTTAAAGATCAGGATGTTGAGGCTGTTTATGTAGCAACACCAAATACCTTGCATTATGAGAATTGCAGGTTATGTCTTGAACATGGAAAGCATGTATTGTGCGAAAAGCCGTTTACGATAAATGATAAACAGGCACAGGAACTGTACAAGCTGGCAAGGGATAGGCATCTTTTTATCATGGAGGGACTCTGGATATGGTTTCTTCCATTGTATGATCGTTTACACAGTATCTTACAGCAAGGAGTTATTGGAGAAATAAAACATATTTCATGTCAGTATGGGTTTGTTGCAACAGGTGCCAGAAAAGAGCGTAAATTTAACCCTGCACTTGGTGGAGGTGCTTTGTTGGACATAGGAATTTATAATCTGGGATTTCTGCGTATTGTTACAGGGAATGAGCCGCAGAATGTAGAAACTCAAAAAGTACATATTAATGAGTATGGAACAGATGATTACAGCTGTCTCAAACTGACATATAATGATGGATGTACGGCAGAATCAGTCCAGACAATTGGGCAGGAATTAAAACGTAATGCCAGAATTGAGGGAACAAAGGGAAGTATATTTTTACCGGATTTCCAACACGCCGAGACCATGATACTTGAGGTGGAAGGAAAAGAACCAGAAACAATCGAGTGTCCGGTTGATATAAATGGCTTTGAATATGAAATCAGAGAAGTAAGCAGATGTGTAAAACTTGGATATTGCAGCAGTGATGTATATACAGCTAAAGACAGTATTGCACTTACAAGGCTGATGTATGATATCCGTATGAGCTGGAGTGAAGCAGATATGAAAACAGTTATTATATATGCATCGGTTCATCACAACAATACCAAGAAAATTGTTGATGTCATAGCAGATGAATATGGGGTTGATATTATTGATGCAGCTAAGATTACTGAAAAGGACTTATCAGGGTATGATATTATTGGATTTGCTTCTGGTATTTATTTTGGTAAGATGCACCAGACCGTAATCAACTTTGCAGAAGTAAATCTTCCAGAGGATAAGGATGTTTTTCTTATATGCACTTATGGAGGAAAGCCGGTATTTGATTCAATAAAGGGAATTATAAAAGAAAAGCAAGGAAGAATTGTGGGAGAATTTTCTTGTAAGGGATATGACACATTTGGACCATTCAAACTTATAGGAGGAATATCAAAAGGACATCCGGATAAGAATGATCTGGATAATGCAAAGGATTTTTTTAAAGGGTTGTGTAAAAATCGAAATTTGTAGGAGTGTGTTACATGTATGACTGTTGAAGATGCGATTAATTATTTGATGTAATAGGTGGTGATATTTTTTGAAAAATGAAATTGTTTTATTTACAGATGGTGAAATAAATCTTGAAGTTGAGTTAAGTCCAGAATTAGAAACAGTATGGTTGACACAGAAACAAATGGAAGAATTATTTGATGTTAAACATGCTACAGTGAGTGAGCATATTTCCAATATTCTTTCTTCAGGAGAATTAGATGGGACTTCTGTCGGTTTTTCCGACAAAAGTTCTGGAGGAAGAAAACCCAAGATATATAATCTTGATATGATATTATCTGTGGGATATCGTGTTAATTCAAAACGCGGCATCGCATTTCGTAGATGGGCTAATTCTGTGTTAAAGCAATATGTGATTCAAGGCTATGCTATTAATGGAAAACGATTGCAAGCGCTTGAAAGAACCGTTGATATTCAAACAAAGATGCTTGCGTGCACATTGGAGGTTGAAGAGTCAGAAATTTTAAAGGCTGTTACCTCGTATACAGATGCATTAATGCTTTTGGATCAATATGATCATCAATCTCTTAAAAAACCTGTGGGAAACAGACCTATATATAAAATAACATATGAGGAATGTAAAAAAATGGTTTCACACATGGAGAGTTCATTTAAATCGGATGTATTTGGTGTGGAGAAAGAAAAAGGTAAAGTTGAGGGTATTTTGGCAGCAGTTTATCAGAGTGTGTTTGGTGGAGACGTATATCCGTCATTAGAGGAAAAGGCTGCTAATTTATTATATTTTATGATTAAGGATCATCCATATGTAGATGGATGTAAGCGAATTGCAGCATCTTTATTTTTGGAATTTCTTGCTCGGAATAATGCCTTGTATAGAGATGATAGTAAGATAATCAGTGATGGAGCATTGGTTGCGATTACGCTTATGATTGCAGAGTCAAGACCAGAAGAAAAAGATATAATGGTGAATCTTGTAATGAATTTTTTGACAATGTAGTTAGTTCGTGAATTTTATTATTTAATGAAATTGGTAAATCGGAGTTTGTTACTCTTTTTGGAGGTGAATTGGTAATGATAAAATTAAAAATGTCTATTGAAGATATAAGTGAGTATCAGACAGGTATTTTACCAAAGAATGCTGTTAAAATAGAAACACCTCAGAGCATTGAAGAGATGATGAAAAAAGCGGCATCTATTGCAGCGGTATTATGTGTTTTAATGTTTGTAACGATGCTGTGTAAAACAGTTATGAACAAAACAGTTGTTATTTCGCATGTATTTATTTTGATTGGTTTTTGCCTGGGGTATATTTGTTTGGTGATACACGAGTGGTTACATGGGATTGTCTATCCGAGAAACGCACTGGTTACGATAGGCAAAATAACGGGTAAGATATCATTTGTTGCATTAGCATCATATCCTCTGAAGCGTAGAAGGTTTATTGTAATGTGCCTATTACCATTTGTGCTTGGAATAATACCATTATTGATTTTTATTGTTAGTCCGGCAGAATATAGAGAACTAAATGGACTAATGTTTGGCATGTCATGTATGGGTATGGTTTCGCCATTTCCCGATGTATATAATGTTTTTATTGTCTTAAAAAATGCAAATAAAAAAGATGCAATAATGTTTTATAAAAACGATATGTATAAGGTATCGTAAATTCAAGTTTGTCGAATTAATAAAACGGAAGTTTGTCAGACTGACGATATACAAAAATAATATAAAAGATATTTCAGTAAAAATAAACCAAAATATCTTTTGAAATAATTGAATAATATAATGTTGTTGGGCATAATAAAAGATATTTAGGGATATAATAACCTAAATTTCTTTTAGAAGGAATATCATGGTGAAAGAGATTAAAAGGGATTATTATTTAGAACAACTTATAAAACGTGAAGGAAATGGTCTGATTAAAATTGTAACAGGAATAAGAAGATGTGGAAAATCATATTTATTGCGGACTCTGTTTAAAAATCATTTGCTTGAAAATGGAATAGATGAAAAACACATAATCGAAATGGCATTTGATTTATTTGATAATATAGAATACCGAGACCCAAAAATCTTTTACCCATGGGCAAAGGAACAGATTAAAGATGATGAAAAATATTACTTTCTTTTAGATGAAGTACAGTTGCTTGATGAGTTTGTGAGCGTGCTTAATGGTTTAGCGGATAAGAAGAATTGTGATGTGTTTGTAACGGGAAGTAATGCAAAGTTTTTGTCCAGAGATATAGCAACTGAATTTGGCGGCAGAGGGGATGAGGTTCATATGTACCCTTTGAGCTTTTCGGAATTTATGAGCTGCTATGATGGTAACAAATATGATGGCTGGAACGAATATATTACTTATGGCGGTATTCCATTGGTAGTATTGGCTGAAACGGATGAGCAGAAAATGACGCTTCTGGATAATCTGTTTCAAGAGACATATATTAGCGATATTGTAAAACAAAATAAGATAAGAAATGTTGGAAAAATGGAAGCACTGCTTGATGTTTTGGCATCCGCAATAGGTGCTTTGATGAATCCTAACAAACTTCAAAAAACATTTAAAAGTATAAATAACTCAAAGATTACCGCAACTACTATTACGAAATATATTGAATATTTGGAAGATGCTTTTTTAATTGAAGAGGCAAATAGATATGATATTAAGGGAAAATCTTATATCGGTACACCGTTGAAGTACTATTTTATGGATATGGGACTCAGAAATTCAAGAATTCATTATAGACAGATGGAAGTGACACATTCTATGGAGAATGTAATTTACAATGAATTAAGAATGAGAGGCTTTCATGTTGATGTTGGTAATTTGACTGTTGTTGAAAAGGGGAAGGATGCAAAACCGATAAAAAAACAACTGGAAGTCGATTTTATCTGCAGTAAAGGTTCTAAAAAGTACTATATCCAGTCAGCGTACATGCTGGAGACGGAAGCAAAAATGACACAGGAAATCCGCCCTTTTTTGAAAATAAATGATTCATTTAAGAAGATTGTAATTACATCTGATACACCAAAACCATTTTATAATGAGCAGGGTATTTTAATCATGAATGTGTATGAATTTTTACTAAATGCAGATTCGTTGGAATTATAAAAAGTGACTGGTAAATCGAAGTTTATAGAATTAAGATAATCGGAATCTGGCGGAGGTAATGAAATGCTTTAAGAATTTGGAATTAGTTTTGGCACAGCACTAATCATAGCTTAAAACTATGACTAACCACAATTAAAATGTATTATAAATATCAAATCACATCTGATACAATTATCCTCACAATTGATTTATAACAGGAGGATACATATGAGTAAATTACATACACCTTTCAGATATGATTATGTGGGAAGCTTTTTAAGACCAGAAAGATTAAAGAAGGCAAGAGCTGATTATGAGAGCGGAAAGATTAACAAGACAGAGCTTACAGCAGTTGAAGACGACTGTATAAGAGAGCTTGTAGCAAAGGTTAAGGAACTTGGATATCATGTTATAACTGATGGAGAGTTCAGAAGATCTACATGGCATCTTGATTTCATGTGGGGCTTCAATGGCGTTGAGCATAGAAAGACAGTTGATGGTAATACAACATTTGACGCAGAAGCAGCAATGATTGATGATACATATATGGTTGGTAAAATATCAGTAAAGAACCATCCGTTTGTTGAACATTTTAAGTTCGTTAAGGCATTAGAGGACGAGAACACTGTTGCGAAGCAGACAATTCCTTCACCGGGACAGTTCTATGCATATTTTACAGGCGCAGAGCTTTTAGCAGATACACTTGCAATCTACGGAACAGAGGAAGCATTTGCAGAAGATGTAATCAAGGCTTACAATGAATTTGTTGCTGAAATATATGCAGCAGGCTGTAGAAATCTCCAGTTTGATGACTGCGTATGGGGCGGAATGGTTAATCCAAAGCTTGCTGTTGCGCTTACAGGCAGAAGTGGTGAGGCTCTTGAAGAGTACAAGAAGCTTATGCTTAAGTTAAACAATGAGGTTGTTGCGGCTGCACCAGAAGACCTGCTTATCAATACACATGTGTGCAGAGGCAATTATCATTCAACATTCTTCAGTTCTGGTGCATATGACAGTGTTGCAGACCTGCTTTTCGGTGAAGAAAATGTTAATGCATATTATCTGGAATATGATGATGAGCGTTCAGGCGGATTTGCACCGTTAGCAAAGGTATCTGGGGATAAGAAGGTTGTTCTTGGACTTGTTACAACCAAGACACCAGCACTTGAGAATAAGGAACTTGTTATAAACAGAATTCATGAGGCAGCAAAATATGTTTCTCTTGACAGGCTGTATCTGAGCCCACAGTGTGGATTTGCTTCATGCGAGATAGGAAATAAGCTTACTGAGGAAGAGCAGTGGGCTAAGTTAAAGCTAGTAAAAGAAATCGCAGAAGAAGTGTGGGGATAATTTCTTAAGAAAATGATTCGCATATAAAATGATTAAATAAAAAGGATTGGAGATGTACACAGGTGGGTACGGTCTTCAATCCTTTTTATAAGTTATAACTGATAAATTTTAAAATATGACATATTTTGATAGTTATAAATAAAAAATTATCATATATAAAAAACAATCCAATTATGGCGCTAACCCGACAAATTATACCGTTATTGGGAAAAAGAATAAAAAATAGGTATTATGAACATACAAATAAATTACTTGGAAAGAGGAAACCACTATGACAAAAGATGTTAAGCAGGTGATGGCAGGTAAGTTACAGAAGCTGTCAGTCAAGGTGGCAGTGCACTATGCAAATGTTGCATGCCCGATTATTACTTACCAGCCAAAGATGAGTGCAGAAGTAAAGAAAC
>OGIM01000615.1_pt1 | contig 10633 bp, 7 predicted proteins | sample 1571801 | NCBI WGS metagenome assembly OGIM01 (sample SAMEA2582106, study PRJEB24529) | metagenome | biome: Human gut stool | place: China | collected 2011
ATGTGAATATATCAGTTGAGAATACTCATATTCCTAATGGAATGGAGCAGGATTCGGAAAAAGAATGTAACAGATATTCTGAACTGATTAAGTCTCTTGGAGGTATTGATTTACAACTTCTAGGAATAGGCCATAATGGACACATAGGATTTAATGAACCATCAGATTCATTTGAAAAACAGGTTCATTGTGTTGATTTAACAGAATCTACAATAGAAGCTAACAAGAGATTTTTTGAATCAGCAGAAGACGTTCCAAGACAGGCATACACAATGGGAATCAAGACAATAATGCAGGCAAAGAAGATTCTGGTTGTTGCAAGTGGGGAAGATAAAGCACAGATTGTGAAAGAAGCCTTTTTTGGACATATTACACCATATGTTCCTGCATCAGTTTTGCAGCTGCATAATGATGTAACACTGGTAGCAGATGAAGCAGCTCTTAGTAAGATTTACTAAAGCTTATTAACTTGGTGGATAGAAGGTTGAGAACATATGATTATAAAGAATGCTGATGTTTATACACAGGACAATGTATTTGTTAAGGGAGATGTCGTTGTAGATAACGGTACATTCACCAAAGTGCTGGATGTACATAATTATGTTGGCGATGAAGTTGTAGATGCTACAGGACTTAAGATGATTCCAGGACTTGTTGACATTCATTTTCATGGATGCAAAGGCGCAGATATGTGTGATGGAACTAAAGAGGCACTTGATATAATTTCGCGGTATGAGGCTTCTGTCGGAGTGACGAGTATATGTCCGGCAACCATGACGATAGCTAAGGAAGAACTTGTTGAAGTTATGAAGAATGCCGGAGAGTATTTATATAATGGTGGAGCCCATCTGGTAGGAATTAATATGGAGGGACCTTTTATAAGTCCACAAAAAAAGGGTGCACAGGCAGCAGAGAATATTATGCATTGTAATTATGAGTATTTCTGTGAACTCCAGAAAGCTGCACATGATTTAATAAAGATTGTTGATATTGCACCAGAAGAGCCGGGTGCGATGAATTTCATAGATAAAGTAAAAGATAATGTTGTGGTGTCGATTGCTCATACAGCAGCAGATTATGATACTGCGATGGAGGCAATTCAACATGGTGCAACTCATGCAACACATTTATACAATGCAATGCCCCCTATGAATCATAGAAAGCCTGGTGTTATAGGTGCAATAAGAGATTCATATCAATGTCATGCAGAACTGATATGTGATGGAGTTCATATTCATCCATCAGTAATACGGGCAACATTTGCTATGTTGGGTGCGGGACGCATAATACTAATCAGTGACAGCATGAGAGCAACAGGATTAGAGGATGGCGAATATACTCTTGGAGGACAGCCTGTAGTGGTAAAAGGTAATCTGGCAACATTACATGATGGAACAATTGCCGGTTCAGCAACTAATTTAATGGATTGTCTTCGATATGTCGTTAAAAAAGCAGGGATTTCATTAGAAACAGCTGTTATGTGTGCAACAGAGAATCCGGCAAAGGAAATTGGTATATATGATAAAGTCGGAAGTATTTCTGTAGGAAAACAAGCGGATTTCGTGCTTATTGATGAGGAATTGAATATTAAGAGGGTATATATTGATGGAAAGGAGATAATATGCTAGGTTTTTTCAAAGGAAAGTCAAAGGATAATGTTATTTATTCTCCGTGTAAAGGAAAAGTGGTGCCAATTACTGAAGTTTCAGATCCAACATTTTCAGAAAAAGTTCTTGGAGATGGATTTGCAGTAATTCCTTCAGAAGGAAAGATATATGCTCCGGCAGATGGTGAGATATCAATGGTGTTTGATACTCTTCATGCTGTGACGATGACAACCAGTCAGGGAACGGAATTACTTATACATATTGGGCTGGATACGGTAACGCTCAAGGGAGAACCATTTATTTCACATGTTTCAGGTGGTCAGCAGGTAAAAAAGGGTGATTTACTTTTAGAGGCTGATCTTGAAAAAATAAAGTCGGCAGGATTGGATACGATTACACCAGTCCTTATATGCAATACCGACGATTATAATAAAATTAATCTGATAAAGGAGGGTGAGGTATCTATTGATGATGAAGTTCTGAAAATATCATAATTACTCAGGATTTCACAATGCGCGTGATTGGGATAACCCCGATTAATAATGATTTAAAGGAGGAGAAAAGTATGAAATTTCTTCAAAAACTGGGAAAAGCGTTAATGCTTCCTGTGGCAGTACTGCCTATATGTGGTATCCTTATGGGTATCGGTTATATGCTGTGTCCAGAAACTATGCAGGGTGGAGATATTCAGGGTGCAGCTAATATGATTGGTCTGTTTCTTGTAAAAGCTGGTGGAGCTTTAATTGATAACATGGCAATCCTTTTTGTAATTGGTGTCGGTGTAGGTATGTCAGATAAAAATGATGGTACCGGAGGAATTGCGGCACTTGCTTCGTGGCTTATGATGACAACACTTCTTTCTACAAAGTTTGTTACAGTAATTATACCTTCTATAGCAGACAGTGCAACTAAAACTCTTGCATTTAACAAGATTGAGAATCCATTTATTGGTATTCTTGCTGGTATAATCGGTGCTATGTGTTATAACAAGTTTAAAGATACAAAATTACCAAACTGGTTATCTTTCTTTAGTGGAAAACGATGCGTAGCAATTGTTTCAGGAGTAGTATCAATTCTTGTATCTGTTGTGTTATTATTTGTATGGCCATTACTGTTCGGCGCATTAGTAAGCGTTGGTAAGGCAATTGTAAAGCTTGATATTGTTGGTGCAGGTATCTATGCATTCTTGAACAGATTGTTAATTCCTACCGGATTACATCATGCGTTGAACAACGTATTCTGGTTTGATACTATCGGACTTGGAGATTTACAGCACTTCTGGGCAGGACAAACATCAAGTGATGTTTCATGGAGTCTTGGAATGTATATGTCAGGCTTCTTCCCATGTATGATGTTTGGTGTTCCTGGTGCAGCTTTAGCTATGATTAAATGTGCAAAGCCAGCTAAGAAAAAAGTAGCTATAGGACTTGTTGCTTCTGCAGCATTATGTGCATTTATCTGTGGTGTTACAGAACCATTTGAATTTGGTTTCATGTTCCTTGCTCCTGGACTCTATGTTATCTATGCACTTCTTTATGGTATATTTACAATGATTACAGTTGCATTAGGCTTCAGAGCAGGATTTAGTTTCTCAGCAGGTGCTACTGACCTGTTATTCTCATCATCTCTTCCGGCAGCACAGAAGACATGGTTGATAATTCCTCTTGGTATAGCAGCATTCTTCGTATTCTATTTCGTATTCTTATTTGCCATTAAGAAATGGGATTTAAAGACTCCTGGCAGAGAAGATGATGATATAGAAGCAGAAAAGAAAGTTGAACTTGCAAGTGACGATTATACAGCAATTGCAAAGACAATTCTTGAAGGCTGTGGTGGAAAAGAGAATATTGCAAGCATAGATAATTGTATTACAAGACTGAGACTTGAAGTAAAGGATATTACACTTGTTAATGATAAGGTTATTAAATCAGCTGGTGTTGCTGGTGTTATGAAACCTGGAAAGACATCTGTACAGGTTATTATAGGAACTAAGGTACAGTTTGTTGCGGATGCATTTTCTAAGCTTTGTGAATAATTAAAATGTTAAAATAAAGATAATATAAAAATCCCCGGTAAGACTGTCAGAACAGCAGCTTATCGGGGATTATTTCATGTGTTACTTTACCATGCTTAAAAATTCTTCATCAGATATCTTAGAATTCATTACAGCATTCTTAATTGCAGCGGACATAACGCGGGCAGCAAGTGTTCCTGCGAAGTTGATATCAACACGTACAGCTTCACCGTTGCCGCCTCGTTTTGCAGTGCTTGCAGCATATATTGTATCTCCGTCTGCCATTGTGCCGACCGGATTAATGCAGCGTGCATACGCATTTCTTGCCATAGATGCAATCTTGTTAAGTTCAGCCTTGTTAAATGCAGCGTTGGTTATAATCGCACCGATTGTTGTGTTGCCAGTGAACATATCGCGAGGTGCCATGAACTGATAGAGCGTTTCTTCGCAGCTGATATATTCTGTTCTGTCAGCATTCTTAAGTCCGGCAAGCTTTTTACCGGTTTCATAATCTGATATATCGCCAAGTGCATTTACAACAACAATTGCTGTCATTGTAAATGTGCCTGTCTTCACTGAATATATTCCAAGTCCGGACTTTTCAGCCTGCTTCATTCCCATAATCTTGCCGACAGTCGCACCTGTTCCGGCACCGATACAGCCCTGAATTGGTTCGCTGCTATCTGAATTGTCAGCTGTCGAAGCATCAGCATTGACAACACCGGCTTTCATAAGTGCCTGAATACAGGCCTCATATCCCATAGTACTGTCCGGGCGTACTTTAGAGCTTCCATATCCAAGATCAAATATGCATGACTGACATACAAGCGGAACAAGTGAAACGCCTGTGTTATATCCTATACCATGTTCTTCAAGACATGTCATAACTCCGTCAGATGCGGCAAGACCGTATGCTGAACCGCCTGACAGCACGATGGCATTAATCGGATTGTCAGCAGTCATAGGCATAGTAAGAGGTGTTTCTCTTGATGCCGGACCGCCACCGCTAATGTCACAGCCTGCTGTAGCTCCGTCTGGAAAATATATAACAGTTACACCAGTGCCAGCTTCCTTATTGGAAGCATGACCTAATCTAAAATCATTAATATCATTAACTGAAATCTCTGTAAACAAAACTAATCCTCCGTTGATTAATGTCCGATTTATTCAATCAAAGTGACTGATTAATTCTGGTTAAGCTTAAGTGCAGCATATAATGCACGGGAAACCACACTAGCAACAATAAAGCAGATTCCTGCCTCAATAAGTCCCTGAACACCAACAAATAATACTACGAATATAAGTGGGTTCTTAGCTCCGAGTGCAGTAACGAAGGCCTGTACATAATCTGTATTATAGAAGAAGAGAACAAGTGAACTCATGAATAATAAAGTATTAAGTAAAGGACAGCAGAGACTTGCTATATAATAAGAAAATTTCTTAACTCCATTAATACTGTGAAGTCCCTTGAATATAAGTCCTGTAAGGAAGCCTTCAAGAGTTCTTGTTACTACTGTTGTTACAAATGTACCAAATGGATTAATTCCGAGAAGAACAGTTCCCATTGCGCCTCCAACGAAGCACTGATAAAAGCTTGTGAGTCCGAATGTCAGACCACAGATTAAACCGCCGACAGGTCCTAAGATGATAGCACCTACAGCTACAGGAACAGTTAAAAGGGTGATAGAAAGTCCAGGGGTACGGATGTAGCCTAATGGGGTCAGTGACATAACGAGTATGACCGCAACCATAAGTGCCAGCTCCACCATGTACTTAGTGTTGAACTTCGTTGCAGAAGTTCGAGTTGCATTGATAGTATTCATATTGTCTCCTTTGCGGAAAGGTATGCAGCCCTTCCGGCTTGTTAAGATACATCTCCGAAAAACGGATGACGTTCGCGCGTATAATAACATATATATTGTTATTATTCAAACATTCTTTATAAATTATTTATAAAAATACATTTGACATTAATTTACTATGATGAAAATCGGTGTTAATATAAGAAACGCTTATTTATTATTGAAAGCAGATTTTTTGAAAATATTTATCAATAAAGATGGGAGAGTGTTTATGAGCAGAATTATTAAAAATGTGCTGCCATACTGGAAGTCGATAGTGCTGGTATTTGCACTGCTTATTGTTCAGGCAGTGTGTGACTTGTCGCTTCCTGCGTATACTTCAGATATCATTGATACAGGTATACAGAATGGAGGCATAGAGCATACTGTGCCAGAAAAGATTACTAAGGAAGAATTTGACACTGCGAAGCTTTTTATGACAGAGGAAGAAGCACAGCTGTGGGAACAGTCGTATTCTTATAATGAAGATGATAATGTCTATGAATTAAGTGTCAAAGGTTCTAAGAACAAGACTGATTTAGACGACACACTTTTTACAGCACTTATAATTAACAACCAGATGTCTTCAGTGACTGAAAGTGCATTCAAGAGCCGTATGGCAGAGCAGATGCATGTAAGTGAGGAGCAGCTGTCCAATGTTTCAGTAGAAGATATTGGAAAGTCTATGGGTGTGGAACTCACTACATTTACACAGATGATGGAAGATTCGGATGGTAATGAGGTTGAAACTACATGTGTGGATATGAGACAGATAGTGAAGGCAATGTATAGTGCAGGGGCTATGAGTAAGGATGATATCCTTTCTATGAGAAGTGAATTCCAGAAGACTATTGATACTATGGGAAAGACTCTTGTTTCGTCTATGGGCGTTGCTTATGCAAAGAGCATGGATGCCAAGGCAGGAATGGACATGGATTCTATTCAGACTAAGTATCTGTGGGCAGCTGGTCTTAAGATGGTTGCCATGGCACTTCTTATGGCGGTTACTTCTGTATGTGTAGGCTTCCTTGCATCAAGAGTTGGTGCAGGTGTTGCAAGAGATATGAGAGGAAAGCTGTATTCTAATGTCATGGGATTCTCTAATGCTGAGATGGACAAATTCTCTACAGCGTCACTTATCACAAGAACAACTAATGATGTACAGCAGGTTCAGATGGTTACGGTTATTATGCTGAGAATGATTCTGTATGCACCAATTCTTGGCGTCGGAGGAATTATAAAGGTTGTTGGAACAGGAGCCGGCATGGGCTGGGTTATAGTTATGGCTGTTGCTGTTATCATTGCATTTGTAATGCTTCTTATGGTAATTGCGATGCCTAAGTTCAAGCTTATGCAGAAGCTGGTTGATAATGTCAATCTTGTATCCAGAGAGATTCTTACTGGTCTTTCTGTAATAAGAGCCTTTGGAAGAGAGAAGAAGGAAGAGGAAAGATTTGACGAAGCTAATAAAAAGCTTACTAAGACAATGCTCTTTACTAACAGAACAATGACATTCATGATGCCAAGCATGATGTTTATTATGAATGGTTTATCAGTTCTTATCGTGTGGGTTGCCGCACACAGAATTGATGCCGGAGTTATGCAGGTAGGTTCTATGACTGCATTTATAACATATTCGATGCTTATAGTTATGTCATTCCTTATGCTTACAATGATGTCTGTAATGCTCCCAAGAGCGATGGTTGCAGCTGCCCGTATAGATGAAGTTATTAATACACATTCTTCAATAGAAGACTCTGAGAATCCTGAGACAATTGAGTCTGCAAAGGGTGTAGTTGAGTTTAATCATGTTAACTTCATGTATCCGGGTGCTAAAGCGAACGCACTTGAGGATATTACATTTAAAGCAGAGCCGGGTAAGACTACAGCTATTATAGGAAGTACGGGCTGTGGAAAGTCAACGCTCGTTAATCTTATTCCAAGATTGTATGATGTTACTGGAGGAAGCATTACTATTGATGGTCATGATATAAGAAATATTTCTATGCATGACTTAAGAAGTGAGCTTGGTTATGTACCTCAGAAGGGAATGCTTTTTTCTGGTACTATTGCAAGTAACTTAAGATTCGGTAATCCTGATGCAAGCGATGAAGATGTCGTTAAGGCAGCACAGATTGCACAGGCAACTGAGTTCATTGATAATAAGGCTGAGAAGTATGACAGTCCTATAGCACAGGGCGGTACTAATGTTTCAGGCGGTCAGAAGCAGAGACTTTCTATTGCCAGAGCAATTGCAAAGCACCCAAGAGTGTTTATATTTGATGACAGTTTTTCAGCACTTGATTTAAAAACTGACGCAATTCTTCGTAAGGAGCTTGCTGCAAATGTGTCTGATGCCACTGTTATTATTGTAGCGCAGCGAATCAGCACAATCCTTCATGCAGATCAGATTCTTGTTATGGATGATGGTAAGATTGTTGGCAAGGGAACGCATGAAGAACTTATGAAGACATGTGAGACATATCAGCAGATTGCAAGTTCACAGCTTTCTGCTAAAGAGCTTGGAAAGGAGGCCTAGTCAGTATGGAAGATAATAAAAATATCAAAATGCCACCGAAAAGAAGAATGGGACCTCCAGGAAGAGGAATGGCACCTGTTGAGAAAGCCAAGGATTTCAAAGGATCAATAGGAAAGCTTATAAGATATATTGGAAGCTATAAGATTGCGATAATATTTGTTGCAGTTATGGCTGTATGCTCAACAGTATTTTCTGTTGTAGGTCCAAAGGTTCTTGGTAAGGCAACTACAGCTCTGTCAGAAGGTCTTGTAAAGAAAATCGGTGGAACTGGCGGAATTGACTTTGGAAAGATTGGAACAATTATTATATTCGTGCTTTGTCTGTATGCCGCAAGTGCAGTATTTAACTTTGTACAGGGCTGGATAATGACAGGCATTACACAGAAGGTCTGCTATAGATTAAGAAAAGAAATCAGCGAGAAGATTAACCGTATGCCTATGAAGTATTTCGAGAGCAGGACATATGGTGAGGTGTTATCAAGAATTACTAACGATGTTGATACACTTGGAATGGGACTTAACCAGAGTATTACAACAATCATTACATCTTTAACTACTATGATTGGTGTTCTTGTTATGATGTTAAGCATTTCACCGCTTATGACACTTATTGCGGTTATAATACTTCCAATATCAGTCGGACTTGTTTCTTTCGTTGTTAAGAAGTCACAGGGATATTTCAAAACACAGCAGGAGTATCTTGGACATATTAACGGACAGATTGAGGAAACTTATGGCGGACATATGATTGTTAAATCATTTAACAAAGAAAAGGATATGGTTGATTCATTTAACAAGACTAATGATGTCCTTTATGGTTCAGCATGGAAGTCACAGTTCCTTTCAGGAATGATGCAGCCAATCATGATGTTTGTAGGTAACTTAGGTTACGCATGTGTTGCATTAACCGGCGGTCTTCTTGCTATTAAAAATGTTATAACAATCGGTGATATTCAGGCATTTATCCAGTATGTGAAGAATTTCACACAGCCAATCCAGCAGATTGCTCAGGTTATCAATCAGGTACAGTCTATGGCAGCAGCTTCTGAGAGAGTATTTGAATTTCTTGATGAAGAAGAGGAAGACCAGACTGTTAAGAATCCTGTTTCTACAGAAGGAATTAAGGGCGAGGTTGATTTCGAGCATGTAAGATTCGGATACAATGAAAACCAGACTATCATTAAGGATTTCAGTGTAAATGTTAAGCCTGGACAGAAGGTTGCTATCGTTGGACCGACAGGTGCAGGTAAGACCACTATTGTTAAACTGCTTATGAGATTCTATGATGTTAATGATGGAGCTATTCTTGTTGACGGACATAATGTTAAGGATTTTAACAGAAGAGAACTAAGAGACGCATTTGGAATGGTTCTTCAGGATACATGGCTCTATAAGGGTACAATTATGGAGAATATCAGATACGGAAAGCTTGATGCAACTGATGAGGAAGTTATTGCAGCAGCCAAGGCAGCTAACGCCCATCACTTTATTGAGACTCTTCCGGGAGGTTATGATTGTGAGCTTAACGAGGACGCAAGCAATGTCTCACAGGGACAGAAGCAGCTTCTTACAATTGCAAGAGCAATCCTTGCAGATAATCCAATCCTTATTCTTGATGAAGCAACATCTTCTGTTGATACAAGAACAGAGGAGCGAATCCAGAAGGCTATGGATAACCTGATGAAGGGCAGAACAAGCTTCGTTATTGCCCACAGACTTTCAACTATTAAAGACGCTGATGTGATTCTTGTTATGAAGGACGGCGATATCGTAGAGCAGGGAACTCATGATGAGCTTCTTGCCAGGAACGGTTTCTATGCTGACCTTTACAATTCACAGTTTGAGCAGGCTTCTTAGAATTAAATATATACAGAATGGGAACTCCGTTACACCTTGATTGAGCTGGTGTGATGGAGTTCTTTTTTGTTTATGGGAATGCTATAAAGTGATTAGAATGTAATCAATTTAGTAAAATAATTTGATATTAAATGTCATAAAATATACAGTTGAGACATAAAAAACGACATTTGAGACATAGTGCATTGAATTTTTTTAGTCTAATGATATAGTTTATTACAAGGAAACTGAATGTGATACATAGGAATAATGCTGAGAAGGTTGCCTGACGAATTATAAGAAAGGAGAATGAATAATTTAATAATGTAACAAAAGGTAAATGTACAATGGAGGTTAAATTATGGTTAAGAAAAGTATTAAAAGATTGGTTGTTGCAGGAATTGTAAGTGTATTGGTAGTGGCTAATAGTATAATTGCATTCGCTAGTTCACATGATTTCGATGGCTATGCAGGTTCGTGTCATTATAGTGGTGGTGCATATATAGATCCTAATAGAGATAATGGAATCTATGATGCATTTGGAGCATATGTTTCAACTAGTGAAACGGCGGATTTAACTGTTTTGGGATATGGAACTTATGATGATGATATGACCAAATTATGGTACAGTGGAGGAGAAGCACAGACAACATATGCATCAGGATATAGATATTCTAATGTTAGTATAGGAAAAAATGCAGGATATGTATTAATTGATGCTATGGATGATGCTGTAAGAGAAGATTATGTAGTTTATAGATAATTTTTTAAGATAGCAAAGCTTTATTATTTATAGT
>OGIM01000628.1_pt1 | contig 10477 bp, 10 predicted proteins | sample 1571801 | NCBI WGS metagenome assembly OGIM01 (sample SAMEA2582106, study PRJEB24529) | metagenome | biome: Human gut stool | place: China | collected 2011
TTCCGCATTTCTGGAAAGAAATGTACAAATTTTTAATAACAGCAAGAGGCTGGATTGTAATATGTGTTGTTGTGTTTATAACAATATTTATATGTAATAACCAGAAAATAGCATATTCTGAAGATGAAAAGAAGCGTGATGAATATTATCAGCAGTATGGTGGCAGGGATTACAGTGGATTTACCAGTCTTATAGAGCAGAGACAAAATGATGTTTATGAGGCACAGGCAAAGCTGGATGCTGCAAGAGAACAGTATGAGCGGGGGGAACTTAGTGAGGATGATGTAAGCAGATATGTGTACAACCTAATGGATGCTGCGAGACTGCTTGATAACATGAGCGAATATATGCAGCAGATTGAATATGTTTCACAGATAAAAGAGCAGTACGGAATAGATGCGTATGTTATGTCACAACGGGGATACGACCAGATATTTGGCAGTAAAGGAGCAACGAGAAAGCTGCTTATATATATTATACTTGGATTTGGAGTTGTTCTTATTGCAGAAACTGAAAGCTCGGTGGAATATAAGAACGGAATGAATGTGCTTATTGGCTCGTCTAAGAGAGGAAGAAGATGGGAACGTACAGTTAAGGCAGCTGCTGTATGCATATTGGTGGGGGGAAGTGCATTTTTACTGTATATAATCGAAATGATAATAATGTATAAGGCTTATGGCATGCCATATATTAATGCACCGCTTATAAGCCTTACATATATGAATACAGCAAAGGTATTCAGGAATATAACGATAAGCCAGTACATGCTTGTTCTCATGGCAGAGGAGATACTATTCGCAGTAGTAGTCGGACTTGAAACAGTATTCGCTTCAAGGCACATTTTTAAAAAGAATTCGGGAAAAGGAATACCTATGATTATAGTTATTAATACTGCTATATTATGTATTATTATGTGAGGGGATGTATGAGATTTAAACAGTTTGTAATAATGATGATGATTATATGTGGCTGTGTATCAGCTGGATGTAAGAATAAAGAAGTACAGGAGAGTGACAAGACAGCAAGTGACAGCAGCCGTTTAGCCAGACAGGAGGTGGAGTATCCCGAAAAAGAAGATACATATGAAGATTGGGAACAAGTGGGTGAATTCAAGATAAACAGCAGGTCTGTAGAACAGGATGTACATAACACAGATACGTCATATCTTTATATAATGGGATTTTCATGGCCGGTGCTGTATGATACAGACTCTGTAAAGTCTATAGAATACACTGCATATAATGCACGTGCACAGTTTGAAAAGAGAGATATGCAGCTTAAGGAATTCCTTGATAAAAAAGTTATTAAAACGCAAAGTAAAAAGATATCGGGAGTAGAGCAGAAAGAACTGGATTTAATATTGTATATGGAATTTCCAACAAGTACATATTCATGGTATATGAATAAACAATCATCAGATACGGTACTTAGGGAAAGAAATGACATGCTTAACGCCATACTTATAGAGGCAAAAGTTATATATAATGATGGAAAAGAGGAGACTTGTTATTATAGGATTCAGACTGGAACAGCAGATAGTTATATGTTGTTTAAGAGAAACATGTAGTTGTAAATGAAAACTTTTAGAAATGCTTTTCGTATATATTTAGGGGAGTACATATGCAAAAAAGAATTATAATAAAAATTATATTTTGTCTGATATTGTTTATATCAGCAATAGCTGCCATATTTATAAAATTGAATTCTGATAAACCTAAAGTTGGTATATCTAGGTTTGAACTGTATTGCAAGACGATTAGAGTTGAATATGATGATAAGACATTTTCAATTGATGATAAGCAGAATATTCATAAAATAGCAGAGTATGTCAACAATATTTACAAGAATTCAGTGCCTGTTGTTGATACAGCAGAATCTTATGATATTGTGGTAGATTTTAATAATAAGATAAAAATTAAGATTTCAAATAACGAGAATAGAATGTATTTGTTTGAGGCTGAATCTGATAAATCAACATATAATTGTAAAGGTCATGCCCAAATATCTGATGGGCAGATAAAAGAACTGATAAACATGATGGAAAGTGCAAAATAAAAATATAAATGTTCATGGAATTTACAAAAAATTATAATAAAATTTACTTGAATTATTATACGGGCAAGCATATAATAAAAGCATAGGGTTTGTTTATAATTTAACAATCAAATATTTATGTACGGAGGTTTTATTATGGTTCGATTTACTTTACCAAGAGATTTGTATCATGGAAAGGGTTCTTTGGAAGCCCTCAAGACACTTGAAGGAAAGAAAGCTATCATCTGCGTTGGTGGCGGCTCTATGAAGCGTAACGGTTTCCTTCAGAAAGCAGAGGATTACCTCAAGGAAGCAGGAATGGAAGTTAAGCTTTTCGAGGGTATCGAGTCTGATCCATCAGTTGAGACTGTTATGAAGGGCGCTGCTGTTATGACAGAGTTCGAGCCAGACTGGATTGTTGCTATCGGCGGAGGTTCTCCTATTGATGCTGCTAAGGCAATGTGGATTAAGTATGAATATCCTGATACAACATTTGAAGATATGTGCAAGGTATTCGGTCTTCCTAAGCTTCGTAAGAAAGCTCATTTCTGTGCAGTTTCATCTACATCAGGAACAGCTACAGAGGTAACAGCATTCTCTATTATTACAGATTATGAGAAAGGTATTAAGTATCCTATAGCAGATTTCGAGATTACTCCTGATGTTGCTATTGTTGATCCTGAGCTTGCAGAGACTATGCCGGTTAAGCTTGTAGCACATACAGGTATGGATGCCATGACACATGCAATTGAGGCTTATGTATCAACTGCTAACTGTGATTACACAGATCCACTGGCACTTCATGCTATGGAGATGATTCAGGCTAATCTCGTAAAATCATACAACGGAGATATGGCAGCAAGAGATTCAATGCACAACGCACAATGTCTTGCAGGTATGGCATTCTCTAATGCATTACTTGGTATCGTTCATTCAATGGCACATAAGACAGGTGCAGCATTTGAAGGTGGACATATTATCCATGGTGCAGCTAATGCTATGTATCTTCCTAAGGTTATCAAGTTCAATGCCAAGGATGAGACAGCAGCTAAGAGATATGCATTTATCGCTGATTTCTTACATCTTGGTGGCAATACACAGGATGAGAAGATTGACAATCTTATCGCTATGTTAAGAAAGATGAATGATGACCTTAATATTCCTCACTGCATCAAGAATTATGGTGAGGGTGGTCTCCCAGCAGAGACAGGATTTGTATCAGAGGAAGAATTCAAGGCTAAGTTACACGACATCGCAGCCAATGCTATCCTTGATGCATGTACAGGTTCTAATCCACGTCAGCCAAGTCAGGAAGAGATGGAGAAGCTTCTTACATGCTGCTACTATGATACAGAAGTTGACTTCTAATAATTACATATAAGAATAAATGTTAAGCCTTCTGGTAATAATACGGTTGTATTAATTATCAGGAGGCTTTTTATTATGGCATTGAATGAAAAAGAAAAGACTACGATTAAGGATTTACAGACTCAGGAGCAGACCTGTATCAAGAAGTACAAGAAGTATGGACAGGATGCTAAAGATCCTGTGTTAAAGGAGCTGTTCTCTACATTAGAGAAGAATGAGCAGAAGCATTATGACACATTAGGACAGATTCTTGAGGGAAAAGTTCCTGAATGTGACTGCAACGACTGTGAGGGAAAAGAGTATGAGCCTGAGGCAACATATGATGTGATGAGTAAGTCAGAGGATAAGGAAAGCGATGCATTTTTAGCAACAGACAGTATTGGTTCTGAAAAACTTGTATCGGGAGAGTATAATACTAATGTGTTTAATTTTGCCGATACAGCCATCAGAAAGATTCTTGCTGATATCCAGATTGAGGAGCAGAATCATGCAGAAATGCTTTATAAATATAAGACTGTTAATGGAATGGCTTAAATTGTAAGCTGAATGTAATATTTGTATGTTATAATCCTTTATGTGTAAGAAATTTTTATGCATAAAGGATTTTTTTAAATTTTTTAAACCTTTTTGAAAGTTGTTTCGTATATATCAATGAAAGAACAAAAGATAATTGTTTTTAGTATGTAATACATAGTAACCGGGGGTGAGTAGATGGGTTTGCTGTCTAAAGGTCAGGATGTCGAACTGATAAAAAGAATCCTTGATAATAATGACAGAAAAGCGGCAGATGAACTTGTAAGCCGTTATTACAAATGTGTATATAAGCACATTTATATTAAGGTTAAAGATGAAGAGACGGGGATGGATATCACGCAGGAAACATTTATTGCGGCATTAAGAGGGTTGGGGTCCTTTAATGATGCAAAAGCTTCATTTAAGACATGGCTTACAAGAATTGCTGACAACAAGGTCACAGATTATTTCAGGAGCAGGCAGTATCATGAGAGTATTGTTACCCAGATTATGGATGATACTTTACCTGAAGTAGCAGATGAAAGAGCAGGCACGGAGACGAGTGTGCTTGATAAGCTTTCATATGAAGAGATGGAAAAAATGTATGGTCATCATAAGAATTGTGAATGGGAGACATTCAGACTGAAAGTGTACGAGGGATATACTTTTGGGGAAATCAGTGCCAGTCAGGGGGTTGAACTTAGTACGGTAAAGAGCAGATATTATTCAATGCTTAAACGAGTCAGAAAGGAGTGGGATTATCTTGAGTAAAGTAAAATATCCAGATAGGGAAAAGATTAGAAAACAGATAGATATTATTTTGGATAAGTCAGATTTGTTTAAAGATTCACAGGATAAGACTATACATGAAAGTAATAAAATAGTAGAATTAAAGCCAGTAAGAGAAAAAATTCCGGTTATGCGTGTGATACAGTTTGTAGTTACGGCTGCGGCAATTGTGATATTTGTTGTTGCAGTTAAGAATTACAGTGTTGTCAATAAAAAAACATCAGGAACAAAAAGCCAGATACCTCTGGCTACAGGAAGTGCAGATGGTCCGGATGCTGTATATACAAGGGAAGCAGGCAGTTCTGATGCAGGTAATGAGGCTGATACCACTTCGCAGATTATATATGGCGATATAGCAGGTATTAATATCTCGAAGATTACAAGTAATTACTATAGTCAAAATACTGATTCCTATTCTTATCAGCAGAGAGTTGATAATGTTTTGTGTGATAATGGAACAAAATTTCAAATCGATTTTCCATGTCAGATTAAAAAGGATGGAAAGCCGGTTGAAGGGGCAGATGAAATTGTAGTTACGTTAGTAAATAAGAGTCTTATACAATATATTAATGCAACTGATGTGGAACGGAAAGATATAGTTTATGTGAGATGTGAATTATCAGGAGATACTGTCACGGTTTATATTGATGAAGGTAAATATGATTATGCATGTATAATACAGGAATAAAATAAGCTTTTGGAGGATTACATGAACGACAATAATTATTACTTAAAGAAATCTAAAGCTGTTTTAAGGGAAGTAAGGAAATCAGTTATAGGAAAAGATGATGTCATATGCAAGGTGTATATGGCAATAATTGTGGGAGGACATGTTCTGTTAGATGATATTCCCGGAGTTGGAAAAACAACAATGGCACATGCATTTGCTAATGCATTAGGACTTAAATGCAACAGAGTACAGTTTACACCGGATGTAATGCCATCAGATATAACAGGATTTTCAATGTATAACAGACAGACAGGAAAATTTGAATTCAAGCAGGGGGCAGCTATGTGCAACCTGCTTCTTGCTGATGAAATAAACAGAACATCACCAAAGACACAATCTGCATTGTTACAGATAATGGAGGAGTACAGGGTGACTGTTGATGGCGAAACATATGATCTTCCGGAACCATTTATGGTTATTGCAACCCAGAATCCGATAGGTTCAATAGGTACACAGAAATTGCCAGAATCGCAGATGGACAGATTCATGGTAAAACTTTCTATGGGATATCCTTCAGTTGATGATGAAATTACAATTATGAAAAGCAGGTCTGAGAATGATAAAAGAAAGATATTGTCAGAGTGTGTACTTGATAATGGCGATATTCAGGCAATTAAGAAAGCAGTATCTGACATATATGTAGATGATTCAATTTATGAATATGTTGCTAATATTGTAGACAAGACAAGGCATAGAGAAAATATAATACAGGGTGTATCGCCAAGAGGAAGCATTTCGATTATTTCTATGGCTAAAGCAGAGGCATTTCTAAGAGGTAATGAATATGTTCTGCCATCAGATATTAAGAATATAGCCGTTGAGACACTTGCGCACAGACTTATTACTAATGTTGCCGGGGCAGCAGGCAATGAAGCAGCCAAGAAGGAAATAACAGATATATTAAGAATGATACCTGTACCAAAGATGCAGGAGAAATAAAGGATAATAATTATATGAAAAGAAGAAGGATATTATACATTTTCTGTCTTCTGATAGTATTTGGTGTTAATATATTTTATGTTGAATATCAGATTTTTATAATGCTTGTGTTAATGCTGGTGATTCCTGCATGTTCATGGTTTATATATTTTATATCTTCATTGGGAATGGGAATAAGCATGCAGATTAAGAATAATGTTGTGGTAAAAGGCAGTAAAGTACATCTAAGACTGATTAAAAAGAATAAGTATAATCTTGCATTTGTAAATGGACAGATTCATGTGAAATATATGTACTATCACACAGGTGATGAATTTAGTTATACGGTTGATATAAAATCAGGTCTGGGAAAGTCAGCCGGAGTAATAGATATTCCGGTGGACTACTGCGGTTATATATATTTGTGGGTCGAGTCTATTGATATGTGTGACTATCTGGGGCTTTTTCATAAGAGGAAAAAATATACAGGTTTAAGCAAGGTTTATATTGTTCCGGAATATGTACAGGTGGATATAATACAGACTGATGGTGGATATAGCGCATATATGGATGATGGATTGCTGTATTTGAAATCTGCGGGTGATGAAGTCTCTGAACTCAGGGAATACAGGGAAGGAGACAGTCCGCGTTATATCCATTGGAAAAAGAGCAGTATATTGGCCGAGAACGACTTTATTATAAAGGAATATGATAATAATATTTACAAAACTGTATTTTTGGTTGTTGATACATTAGAGACAGGTAAAGACAAAAGACTAAGTGTTATGAGCCGGATATATCAGGATGCGTATTTACAGGGGATTGCTTATCTTGAACAGGGAATAATATGTGAGTATGTTGGCTGGGATAATTCTGCTGGAAATATTGTAAGGTATAATTTTTATGACAATGAAACCTGTATGAAAGCACTTATGGGCATTATGAATCTAAAATGCAGTGTCAGTGCGGCATATAAGGCGTGTCAGAAATTATATGATCTTGATGGGATTGAACTTTCATCAGAACCGATAATTATTACATACAAAGATAATGAATAGCAGCAGAGGATATAGATGAAAAAGGTATGGAATATAGACAGGAATAATTTAATATTGCGAATGATTGTTACATATCTTGGAACGAGAGGAACAACTTCTGTTCTGGTTAATGTCACAGATCAATATGCAGGGCTGGGACTTGTTGTTGTAATGTCAGCCCTTTTTTCTGTGCTGTATACTTTATTATTTTCATACTATGGCAGCCACAGCCGGAGCATTAAAATATGTGGAAGTGTTGGCGTAATAGCGTTATATTCTGTTGTTAATTTAAGTAATATAACAGAGGGGTTTAATAATATAGTTAATCTGTTTATGCAGAGCATGTCTTCAGATCCAGAGTATGAGTATAGTGTTGCTGGAAATGGCGGGATAGCAGCGGCAGTAATATTAGTAATTATGATTATGGCTGTTCTGGCAGCATGGGAAGTGAATATATGTACTAATATGCTGTTTGCATTTGTTATAATACTGCCACTGCTTAGTATATTTATCGCAGCAGCATTAGTGCCTGATTTGATAAGTGTTATAGCATGTGTACTGTTTATATTTGATTCAATGGCACTTGGGAAAAGAGAAAAACGCAATAATAATGCTAAATTTATGATTGTTTTATCATTTATAGCTGCATTTGCTCTGATTTTTGCTTATCCACAGGCAAGTTATAAGAGAATTGCCTTTTTTGAAGAAACAAGAGCCATGGTAAATGATATGGCATATAACATATTTGGAATAGATCTTGATGGAAATTCAGGTCTGGATGATGATGAGACGCAGAGGCAGGAAGCTTCTGTTGGTGTAGGAACAGGAAAAGTCGGTCAGGTTGATGAATTATATTATAATGATAAAGTTGTTGGACAGTATACTACTATCGCCAATGGGAACATACAATATATAAGTCTGTTTAAGGCGAGGGATTTTGCAGATAATAACTGGGAAAGATGGCTTGATACAAGAGAAAGAGATTATTCTTATGAATCGGCAGCATTTGAATTTGCCAATGCACTTATAAAACAGAAAAGCATTTCTCTGGATGAAGATGAGCAGCAGTTAGCCAGAAGATTTAAAATGTATTCACCATCTTTTACAGATAATTATGGAGCACATCCGCAATTTGATGGTCCGTATAAGTTTTATATAAAAAATGGGAATCTGTCAGCATATCAGGAAATGGGAGAACTGATGAAAAAGTATAGGACAAATGCCGTATTTCAATCGTATGACAATTTTGTGAAACAGTCCTATCTTGATGTGCCGGCTGAGGACAGAATGGTTGTAGAGGATTTATTTGGAAAGATAGAGCTTTCTGACATGACTGATAAGATTGATTATATTAATTATGTTGTCGGTTATCTCAGGGGAAATTATAAATATACCATGAAACCGGGAAAAGTTCCTGAAGGAAGAAGCGTTGTTGATTATTTTCTTAAAGAGAGTAAGAAGGGGTACTGTACATACTTTGCAACATCAGCTGCAATTATTTTAAGAAGTGCCGGAATTCCGACAAGGTATTGTGCAGGATATGTTGTTGATACAAGACTACTTGATAGTACTGATGAAGAAAAATATCAGACATTTGAAGTGTCAGATAATTCAGCACATGCATGGGTAGAGGTGTATATTGATGGATATGGCTGGGCTGTAGTTGATCCGACTCCGGGATATGGAGAGGAGGATATAGTTAAAGAGCCTTCAACGAATAGTGGAGTCAATGAATCAGAGAAACAGACAGAAACTGATATTACAGAGACAGAGCGCGAAACAGTTGATTCATCAATTGATGGAAATATCCAGGAAAGTACAACGGATAAAAAGAATATTTCAATGAAATTTTCACAAAACGGCACAATGTATGCAGCATTTATAATAATAGCTGTTGTTATGTGTGCAGTTATTATATTAATTATAATATGTGTCAGCAGGATAGTTTCAAGGCAGAGATTTTTAGACGGTGATGCGGCTGATAGTGAAAAACTGATTAAAATGTATGAATATCTTGAGAAACTGCTTGCATTCTCTGGTTTCAGAAGAGATGAGGATATGGATTATCAGGATTATATATATGGTATTGTTGCATCTGAAAAGGAATTACAGGGAATCGGATTAGAGGATGCAGTGCAGACAATCCTTGCGGTTAGATTTGGTAATGCAAAATATGTTGACAAAGCTGACATAACTGGGATAATAAATACTATAAGACAGGTGCGAAGCTACGCACTTAAGAAAGCCAGAGGATTGAAGAAGCTTATAGTATGTTTAATTTAGAAGAAGAGCTTAAGAAACTCCCGGCAAAACCGGGGGTTTATATTATGCATGATAAATGGGACAACATAATATATATAGGTAAGGCGAAGATTTTAAAGAATCGTGTAAGACAGTATTTCCAGAGCAGCAGGAATAAGTCTGCCAAGATTGTGCAGATGGTGTCGCATATTCAGTATTTTGAGTATATTATCACAGATTCTGAACTTGAGGCGCTTGTTTTGGAGTGCAATCTTATCAAGGAGCACAGACCTAAGTACAATACCATGCTAAAGGATGACAAGAGTTATCCTTTTATTAAGATTACCGTTGGTGAAGAGTATCCAAGGGTACTTTTTGCAAGAAAGATGAAGCATGGAGCAGGTAAGTATTTCGGTCCTTACACTTCTGCGGCAGCAGTCAAGGACACTATTGAACTTCTATGCAAGCTGTATAAGGTGAGAACCTGTAACAGAAATCTGCCTAAAGATGAAGGTAAGGACAGGCCATGCCTTAATTACCATATCGGACAGTGTGACGCACCGTGTCAGGGATATGTAAGCGGTGAGGAATACAGAAGAAGAATTGATGAGGTTGTAAGTTTCCTGAATGGTGATTACAAGAAGATTATGGACAGGCTTACAGCCCAGATGCAGGAAGCGTCTGAGAAGATGGAATACGAGGAAGCTGCCAGATACAGAGACTTGTTAATGAGTGTCAAGCAGGTTGCACAGAAGCAGAAGATTACGGCAGATGATGTCAATGACAGAGATGTTATTGCGTGTGCAAGTGACGTTCAAGGTTCACGATTCTCACCATAATTGCACGT
>OGIM01000630.1_pt1 | contig 10414 bp, 14 predicted proteins | sample 1571801 | NCBI WGS metagenome assembly OGIM01 (sample SAMEA2582106, study PRJEB24529) | metagenome | biome: Human gut stool | place: China | collected 2011
GGGCTACCGACTATGCCCTTATATGGGTGGGGCAGAGGGGGGATTCTCAAGCAAGAACGCTAGCAAGTTCAGCTAATTATGGGGAGGGTTCGGGGAAGGAACGCCCCCGAGCAATGCGCCAGCCGACAAATACGGACCTAACCGCTTTGTTTGGTGCTAGCGCAGCGAGCAGGAAGCCTGCGGTTGCGCTAGCAACCGCACGCGTTACCATTCAAGCGAGTTTGGTGCGAGCGCAGCGAGCAGAAAGCCTGCGGTTGCGCTAGCAACCGCACGCGTTACCATTTTGGTTTGTGTTGTCATTTTTCTTCATCTTCTTGTTATCTATCCTTGTAGCCTATGTGAGGGTCTGCCTGAGGGGGTTTGGAAGGGGGTTAGGGGTCTGTTTTTGGGGTCTCAGTTTTGGGTATACCCCAAAACTTGGTGTTACACGTTGTGTACCACCTATTTATAAGATTTTACTTTGGCACTCTAACGGCGGTGCTACTGCACCGCCGAAAGCGCATTTTGATTATAATTTTCTTCCATGGTTTTCTCTATTTGTCTGTACTCTACGACTTAGGTTTACTACGTGGGCATCGAAGCAGTGTCCGTGTCAAAATTTGCGAACCCAAAAAGGCTGACACATCACGTGCCAGCCTATCGATTGTTTTCGCTAAAACTAAAAACCCTGATAACTTATGACATTAACTCATTAAATAGAATATGCATTCATCTTTTACTTATGATATTTTCTAGAATGGGTCACCGAAGATGTTGTGAAGTTCATTCACATCTTTTTGGGTCTGTATCTCATTCCGTTTGATTGTCTCATACAATTTTCTTATTTCATCTTTATATAGTTCTATTCTTTTTTCTATCTGATTATTCACTTTTCGTCTTACATCTATATATTTGTCGATTTTAGCTTTGCTAAATTCGGCAGTAATCTCAGATTGTCTTTCTGCCCATTTTCTGAACTGCTCAACTGTTTGCGGATGGTCTTCTTTATATTCTTGCATTCGCTTTTTCTCTAGTTGGCGATTAATCATACGTCCGGTATATATATCGTCTGGAACCCACCAATCGCCATGTTCTTTCGAGATTTCGCATGCTACTTGCCAACATGCTTCTCGATATTCTTCAGATAGATTTTTATCTTTACTCTTCGCCATCAGTCGATGCATCATTATTTTTTCTGTTCTGCTTGGGTCTTCTGTCTCGGTTTGTCTCTGTGGCTTGTAGTGGGAGTGAAGGAATTTGGTATTGAACAGTTGCAGTTTTTTGCATCTGTTCGTTCTCTCCTTCATTCGTGTTGGTCCCTTGGTTATCCACTTTGCATAGATGAAACAGAAAAGCCATTCTGAACAAGTGAAGAAGGTAGCAGCCAGGCTGTCTAAGTTGTCGAAGGCATTAAGGGACAAATCGACTACATGGTTATCGCCAAGGTCTATCCATTTTCTTCCTTCACTATTCATTGAAAATTCTACTCTCCATACATCTATCTTTTTTGCGCCTTCGATTGGTATCTCTCGATCAACTGCAGTACCTGGAACAACACATACTTGTTTTGAGCGGACCTCAATTTCTTTTGTCTTCGGGTTTCTATATTCGTATGTGACTTTCTGAAGGTCGCATAAGCCACACTTCACCCATGCATCTTTGATATAAAACTTTCCGGTGTTTGTTTCTAGTTCGAGGGTCTTATTATATAGTTTGGTGCTCAACGCAGATTTCGGGCTACCCCATTTTAGGGAATTCCAAGTTCTTCCGGTCTTTGTCTCTCGACCATGGGCGCCAAGATGGATAGGGATTCTCCAGGTATCATCGCCATCGTCTGTATTTGGGGCGATGTGGCTTTGATGCACTTTCCAAATTTTATCCTTTATATACTTGTTTGCCAAGTCTTGGGGTTTCATACCATTATCGAATATGGTAAGGTCGCAGCAAACGTCAACTCTAGATATGCCTTTATATTCATAACCATATTTCACGATGAAGTTTGTTAATTGTTGCACTGGCTTTGGCTGATAGAGTGTTCTGTTAGCCAATCTGATATGACAAGATTCTGGCTCGAAGATTCCTCCATTCTGTTTTAGGGAGTAGGGATTTCGTTCTATTTCTAGGAAGGGGTGACGGCCGTTCATGAGGGTGAATTTCTCTCTGTACTGAGGTGTTCCATATTCACGCTCTTCTACTGCCCAACCTAGCGCTTTGAAGTACGCAGCATTCATAACAACCCCTTTTGGCTCCAAGCAGTACACTGAAAGCCAATCCAAGTTGATGCACTTGATTCTGTTTGGTGTTGTTATGAGTTGCTGCATAAGTTATATTTTATACTTATAAATTTATCGTCTTATTCAATTTTTTGTTGAGGTAGATATTTATTTCTTTTTGAATAATATCTCCTACTATCTTTAGTTCTTTGCCGTTTGCATGCTTCATCAGATAGACTGCTAGTTGTGAGTTTTCGTTAAACTCATAATCTAGCAGTCTGTAACCATCGAGAGCATAATTTTTGGCAGTAGCTTTCGCTATTCGTTCTATTTTGTTCTCGTCCATATTTCTATCTTAAATTGGTTTAACTCCATTTAGTTCCGGATGCCCTGGTATGTTTCCGGAATTATCTTGTGATTGTTCCTGGTGGCCACCACATAGTTCAATCTCTTTGACGAACAGATTCACCCCGACTTCCATTTTGTGAGTTTTCGGTGATGAGTACTGTATAAAGTTTGGAGTTCCTCTCAGAAAGACTTTTGTACCCTTTTTGAGGTATTCTGTCAAACCTTTGCCATCTCCATTGAGTGAGCATGATACCCAGGTGGTCTGAGTGGTGATTGCTCCCGTCTGACGGTCTACCCATTTTTCACTGTGCGCTACTCGGAAGGACACGAATTTGTTACCGTTGTAGTCCTTGATTTCTGCGTCGGCTCCAAGATTGCCGACAATTTCTAGTCTAATCATAATTAAATTCATTTATTAGTTCAACACTTCTTTGATATTCACTTTTTATAAAGTCTGTAACCTCTTGATATTCTTCTATTGTTTTATTTTCGAACATCCAATTCTGCATACCTAGAGTTACAGCTAGATAACCTGCTTCAGAAGCTATATCTAATTGGCAAGATTTGCTTATGATGAGGTCAAATAACATCTCGTAATCGGCTGTTAGATAGTCAACAAAGATGATACCTTCATCAGTTACTTCGACTATTGTATTATTATTTTCTTGCATGGAGATTTTCTTTTTTGTTCTTATCATATTTCCTGAATATTACATTATCGTCTCGAAAAGGAGGAGAACATGCACCAACAATCGATGCATGGCATAATTTTAGGTGCTTAAAAAAGCATCCTCGGCAACCATCAACGGCTTTTACGACTTGTAAGCGTAGGCCGTGAAATTTGACTATTGCCCCTATTGTTAATACTTTCATTATCATTGCGGTTAAGAATTAATGTTTGTTGTCTATTACTTAGGTTTACTTCGATAGCAACGAAGCAGATTCCGTGTCAAAATCTTGAATAGAGATATTCATAAGCGTTGCCACCATAGAGTTTGAGTTCCTTCTTCAAAATGCAACATTTTACCATCTCATTGAGTAGTCTTCGGGTTGTTGGCTTACTTACCATCAGCTTCGAGGATACGAAAGATACCCTCAAGTAGGTATCTTGTTCTAACAAGTGCATGACTTGTTGAGCGAATAATTTTCTATTGATCATATTTCACGATTTAGCAGTTTGAGGAAATTCCCGATTAGTACGAAAGCCCTAAGGGTGATTAAGGTAAGCAGAAACTCTTAATTTCTGAAATTAGATTCAGAAAAGAAAGAAGCCGCGAAACGAGGGTTTATTTTCGCTTCACGGCTATCTGCTATCGTGCGTCCACTGCCGTTCAAAGTCGCTCCTCAGCGTTGCTTCTATCCTCAGTAGACGGTGCAAAGATACGATTTTATTCAGTACCGTGCCTAATTTTATTCGATATTTTTTGCTGCCACACCCGATATTTAACACAAATCACTAGAATTAGTATCAATATTGCAATTATCGCCCAAGGAAGGAGGGTGCAATTGTTAACGTGTTTTGCTACTTTTTTCGGTGTTTTGCGGTCTATACTTACTGCAGTACTATCTTTTTTCTTAGATATCGAACTCTTGGCCGTCTTCGTTATCACTATTTTGCCTTTTCGATGATGATTTCTATTTGGCGGTTTTGGAGAGTTGGCCGTATCTTTTGCTTCCGGCTTACCAATCTCCCTGGTAGCGTCAAAATTATCTATCATATCATAGACGATAGTGATAATACTGCTATCATTAGCAAAAGTGGTTTTTGCTATTGATGATGTCGTTTGTACTTTTTCTTGCTCGATGGTCTGCTTAGCCTTGCAGCCTATTAGCGCAATGAGCAAAACTATAAAGAGGAGTTTTTTCATTTGGCTACGTAATTAAAGTTATAATGATGTCTTGGTGTTCGCTCCATGTCCCATTGGACGTGCATCCATATCGATGTGGCCGAGTGCTCGAAGAGAACCGTATCGACTGAGGGCAGTGTTTTCAAGACTTGGAATATTGCTTTCGCTTCTTCCTCATCTTTGATTCTGAGGTCGGCTGCATTGCCCTTTGTATGCCAGGAGTTGGCCACACCACCTACGGCTTTGTTCAAAGCTGCACACCGATAGCCACTAGTGATAATAATAGGTGCTTGGATTATTCTTCTCAGAGGGTCGAGAACCATCTGTACACCATATTGTATATTGCGGATGATATCATAATTCGGTGTATTATCTATCTTCAACCTTTTGGCGGTTGTTGAGCGTGTGAATTCTTCGAGACTGAAGAAATCACTTTTTATCGTCTTTTGATTTATTGCTTTCCCCATATTGATATATTTTGTAATTGATTTGATACACGGACGCTGCAAAGATTAGAAGCTGAGCGATAAAGATTAACACACCCGCTTCAATGTTGTGCGTCACACTGATTACTATACTCGTAATACCGATAGCTATAGCAGCTGCTATACACATCACGGCAGAAGAAAATTCGATTTTGTCTTTAGAGTCTTGATTCATTTTTTCTAGGTATTTAATAAAAAAAGGCTGATACCCAAAAACCAGGTATCAGCCTAATTTGTATGATAAGAAACTCTAGCGATAAACTGCTCTACTATTCTAAGCCATCATCTTTGGTACCCTTCAGCGTAGCAGTAACAGTGAACTTAGCAGTACCGATTGCAACTTCGATTGTTGCGGTTTGATCAGTCTCGCCCGAATTGGTGTTAGTAATCAGTCCGGTATTAGTTACTGAGCAGTACTGATTTCCTGATTTAACGGTGCATGTCACTGTCTCGTTGTTAGGGTTTGAGATATTAATCTGAGCGGTACCGGCATTCTCAACAGTTAAACTCAGAGGGTTTACACCTGGCTTTGGTTCAGTTGCTTCTGCATCTCCCTGATTAGCCATTGGACCATTGTTGAGGATCAATTCTGTGCCGACAGGGTAAGTTGCCAACTGGTTTGCAGTCTTAACACCGCTGATTACATCATCTGCGACAATCATCACTGCATCAGAGCGTAACCAACCGTTGTCGTTTTTGCGTGACTGAATAACGGCTCCGAAATCAGTAGCACCCGTCTTGATAGTGATAGCATTTGCAGTAGTGCTCATTGAAATCGATGCTTGGTCGTTGTTGGTGGAGATGGTGAAGGCATCAGCAGGCTTTGTAACTGAGCCAGACTTGTCACAATACAAGCGAACGATGTTAAAGCGCTCAGCCTTGTATGTGTATACACCATTATTGGTTGCTCCCTCACCGATAACGGTACAGAAGGTAATGAGGTCGTTGCGCTGAACACCAAGAGCAGCGTAAATACCTTCTGCAGTTGTGAAGTCTGCTCCTTCCTTCTCGCCTACGATTTCTAAGTTAGATGTAGCATCCAACTTATAAGTGAAACCTGGCAGTGAGCCGGAAGCAAGGATGAAAGGAAGTGGATTGATATCACCGTCCTTATATTCATTGAACGCTACGCTACCTTTAGCTGCAGCAGCTTGTTTAAAGCGGTTGAGGTTGCGAGAATTGAACTGACGCATACACTGCATACCGCTTGAATACCCCTCAAAAGAGTGGTCGGCGATAGACTTCAACATCTTGTATGCTGCGCCAACGGTGGTCATGAGCATGCGCTGTCTCATCTGAGATTCGGTGCGTGGGTTCTTAACATCATACACTCTGTCCTTAGTAATTTGCTTACCATCGAGCGTCGAGAACGTTAAACTCTTTGTTGAGCCTTTACGAAGGCCAAAGAAACCTTTAGATTGTGCCATAATTTAATACTTTTAGTTATACATTATTGTTAATACATCCGGCTGGAATCCCCTGGGGGTGCTACGGCCATGGCTGCAGCACGGCACCCGGATAGGGGGTGTACCTCACCGTGCGCAAAGGTACAAAAAGTTTTTAGACGCGACCTAGTCCCGAGGTATCTGCGAGGTTTTGGCGAATTTTCCGCATTTCTTTAGTTTTATTTTACAATTTAACAATTAGTTTTTAACTTTATTTTAAGGGGGTTAACTTTGCTTACAGATTGCCACACCCCGTAAGGGGTGGTGGTCGGGGGCGTGGTGGCACGAAAAAAGGCTGGCGCCAGCCAGCCTTTGAAAGTGACATCACGGATATATGATGCCATGGTCGATGTAATATTCAACCGCTAGATTTATTACTGCGTTCTTTTTGCAGTTGCGTTTTCTGCAATAATCATCTAGTTTCTCTAGTACTCTAATTTCTAGCTTGCATCCTATTGCTTTTTGATTTATTGCCATAACTCTAAGATTTTTGAGATTAATATATATATGAGGAGGAGGATAAGGCAGTACCGGAGGTGCTGCCTTGAAAAAGGATTATCCCACATTTTCTTTTATTCGTTTTTCTACTTCCTCACATTTCAGATTGAAATTGAAAGTGACTTGAAAATAGCCAAAGGAGTTTTCGGGATATTCACGAAATTGACCTGCTTTTACTTCCTCAACTGGTAAGTTATGTATATACTTAACTATCTTTGATATTTCTTTTTTATCTTCGATGAGCTCAACAATACCAGTTAATTCACCAATAAATCTTGATTTACTTTTTGCCGTTACCAAATCATCAAGCCTTTTCATAAAATATGCTTTATTAGTTTTAAATCGATGATTTTCTGCATTAGCTACATAAGCATTAGCAACCAACTTTGCAAGATTTTCTGCATTTGTCCAAATTTCATTTAATGTCTCTGTCATAATTTTGCGCTTAGCCGTGTTGCGCTAGGGCTGAATAATTGTTTTCTAATATATAATAAGTGCTCCTCTCTGAGGATCATGAAATATTCGGTATGCGCTATTGACAACTTCAAGATGTTGAGGTCTTCTGCGAAGTTGGTGCGGAACCAATTATGAGGGGAAGACAAGTAGCCCCATCGGGGGTTACCTGGTAAAGTCACATGCTCTTGTAGCCAGGCAGCGAAGGCTTTCTCTGCTGCGATATAATGGCCGATTCCTCGTATCTCAATACTAGTACAACTCAGTAGCCTTTGAGCAGCCTTCCGAAGGTCGATGAGTTTGCAGAAGGTTTTGTGCTCGATGGTGTTGGTACCATACATGAGGATTCCTTTGCTACACTTGTTTGTAAGCATATCGAGCGTTGCTTTCAGCGCTCGATAATATTTAAATGTCATTCTGTTCATAGGCTATTTACTACATAAAACATAGACGAGGGTAATAATTGCCCAATAAGCGAAATGCACACACATCTTATCTAAGAATGTGAGAAATACCATGTCGGCATGGTCGAGGTTGTTCTTTTTCATATCACGATAGCTTATGAGGGGTGGTTAACCCCTCGTTACCTTTAATGTTCATTTACTTCAATAATCAATCTGTAGTCACCATTTTCGCCCCCGGTCTGCAACATTGAATTATCTGATTTAAATTCTATAAGATAATGATTGATTGTATTCCACAAATAAATTGCTTCTGCTTCATCTTCACAAAAGACTATTATATATAAGCCTTTTGCCTTATTATTTTTGAATCCGCCAGTCACATTGAATGCCTTTTCATAAGTAGTTTCTTCTTCTACTTCAACATGTATTGTTTCAGCCAAATTTCTTGTTAAGCAATCCTCTAATTTAAATAAATCAACATATTTCATACGATAGCATTTTTAAGATTGGGTTGAACTATTCTCCCCTTATATCTATTGCAAAGGTACGACTTTTTCGGGAGAAAAGCAAGTTTTTTAAGTTAAAAGTATATACCTTCCCTTAACACTTTAGTTAAAAAGTATATACTTACTGCAGTAGCTTTCTTATCAGCATGAGGGCTGCATCCAGGGCGAGAGGGGCGGGTATGGTTATTGCCCTGCAAGGGCAATGTTCATGCCCGCCCCTATCGCCCAACCTTGTATGCATCCCGTTGCCGCCAGCCAACGTAAAAGCGGACGGCGTAGCCGACACCGCACATAAAATCAGGGCGATAGCCCTACCGCTCTCCCGAGCCGCGAGGGCGGTACGCCCGAACGAGCGAGCCCCCTTGAGGGGCGGGGCGGCGTAGCCGACCCGGGGGGGAGCCCGACGCAGCGGCGAGCACGCCCGAAGGGCAGCGCAGCAGGGCGGCGGGCGGAAGTATGGCGCGCGATAAACACGCCCAAGCGCCCGCCCGGAAGACGCGCCCCCTTGTGGGGCAGCGGCTGACGGACGTAGCCGGACGGTGCGAGAACTACTGCTTGCGGAAAAGAACTACTGCTCGGACGGTTGAGAACTGCGACCGCACCCCGCAAATACAAATTTCTTGGAAGCAGAATGCACATAAGAGGCGGTACATATATTCCGAGGGTTATTAAATCGAAAGACTTTTCGATTTAATGTTCCTCGGAACATAAAACACTTACACTTCCGCTAGGCTCAGAGCGAAGCGGTTATCGGATAGAAAATAGAAATGGGGCGAGGGACCCCATTTCTTTCTATCCGATGTTCGCTGAGCGCCCGGCGGAGGGCGTAGCCCACACCGCACAAAAACGGACCCAACCGCTTTTGTGCCCGCCGTTATGAAGGCTGCGCCGTAGGCGGTGCCAAAATGACGGCGGGCACACCCCAGAAAGACTAATTAATCCCCCAGCGGGGGAGGTGCCCGAGCGTAGCGAGGGAGGGGGAGAGGTGAAGGAGGGGGAAAGCGGCAGAGCGACCGCAGGGAGCGACAAGCGTCTCCGACTGAACAACACCCACGAGCAAGTAAGCTATGGCCAGTTGGGCGGAAAGCGGAGGGCGATAGCCCACACCGCACAAATAACGCCCGGCTCTGCGTAGCAGTGCCGGACACCGCTTTCTGACCGAGCGAAGGAGGGTGCACAGAGAGAGTGAAGCTGAGCGGAGAATGACGGATGCGGAGCGTAGGAGGGTGGGCACGGTGGTCTGAGCGTAGCGAAGTCCACCGTGTCCACCCTCCGTAGCGGAGTTCCGGCATGCGTAGCGATGCTGAACGAGCGGAAGTGCTCCCGACCGAGCGAGAACGCCAGGCGGAGGGCGATAGCCCACACCGCACAAACAAGCAGGGCGGCGAAGACGCCCTACCTTAGAGCCAAGCCGCTTCAAGGCGTTCACCGCTTGCGGTTTCGCCTTGAAGCGGCTTGGCGGTTAAGCGTATGGGAGCCCACCCCCTAGGGGGAGGGCGCACGGGTATAAGGGTATAGGCGGCAGCCCCCGACAAAGCGCCATAAACCTAAAGAGGGGGCTACCGACTATGCCCTTATATGGGTGGGGCAGAGGGGGGATTCTCAAGCAAGCAACACGCCCGAGGGCAGTGTGGCGGCAGCCACAAGGGAGCGGCGTAGCCGCGACCGATATTTTGATCAGGTTGGAAGGGAGGAGGACGGAAAGCGGACGGCGTAGCCGACACCGCACATAAACGCCCGGCTCTGCGTAGCAGTGCCGGACACCGCTTTCTGACCGAGCGAAGGAGGGTGCACAGAGAGAGTGAAGCTGAGCGGAGAATGACGGATGCGGAGCGTAGGAGGGTGGGCACGGTGGTCTGAGCGTAGCGAAGTCCACCGTGTCCACCCTCCGTAGCGGAGTTCCGGCATGCGTAGCGATGCTGAACGAGCGGAAGTGCTCCCGACCGAGCGAGAACGCCAAGCGGAGGGCGATAGCCCACACCGCACAAACAATTTAGCCGCTTGCGGCTACCTTAGAGCCGCCTACCGTCTGCTGAAGGTGGGTGGCGTAGCCGTGGGACCCACCTTCAGCAGTCGGTAGGCGGCGGTTAAGCGTATGGGAGCCCACCCCCTAGGGGGAGGGCGCACGGGTATAAGGGTATAGGCGGCAGCCCCCGACAAAGCGCCATAAACCTAAAGAGGGGGCTACCGACTATGCCCTTATATGGGTGGGGCAGAGGGGGGATTCTCAAGCAAG
>OGIM01000632.1_pt1 | contig 10407 bp, 7 predicted proteins | sample 1571801 | NCBI WGS metagenome assembly OGIM01 (sample SAMEA2582106, study PRJEB24529) | metagenome | biome: Human gut stool | place: China | collected 2011
CTGGAACATTACAAATACATATTAAAATCTGAATATCAACATACTATGTATGCCTTTTCCTGATTATCCGATCGCCAGAAATTCATAAAGCCTACTAACCACTAATGCTTTCATAATTTCGTATGTCTTTAACAACCTTTCAAAACATTCCTACTGCCCTCTTGCCTGCCAATTACCTACTAATTCGTCAAAAAATCCCGTTCCAGTAGGTCTTTAATTGGCATTTCCATGCTCCTCGTTAAACCAAATCATCATTTTATGCTTATATGACCTACTAAAATTGTCTATTGATTCCAATTAGTACGTCATTTACCTGAAAACATCTTTTAGTATACATTAAAACTACTTGTTTATTATATTACCATGGATACCAAGGGTATTATTGGTTTAAGCTTAACCTATATACATATTTATATCCATCACTATAATTCAATCCAATTATTTTTTCAATTTCAATCCGACAGATTTTTGATTTCCAATCCGATTGTTTTTGTAGCATCATTTCCTTATAGCAAATAGTATAAAACTCCCACCACATTTCTCTTGACCTAAACCTGACTTTAGGTGTTATTATATAAAATGTATTAAAATCTAAGATAAGGAGTATCAGAAAACATGTATATTGAGAATATTAACAGTCCTGCTGATGTGAAGAAATTAAACATCATGCAGCTTAATGTCCTTGCAGAGGAAATGCGTCACGCCCTTCTTACAAGAGCCAGCAGACACGGTGGACATTTTGGTCCTAACTTCGGTATGGTAGAAGCAATCATTGCCATGCATTATGTATTTGATTCGCCTAAAGATAAAATCGTATTTGATGTATCACACCAGTGTTATCCACACAAGATGCTCACTGGAAGAAAAGACGCATATCTTTATGAGGAGCATTATGATGATGTGTCAGGATACACTAATCCGAACGAAAGCGAACATGATTTCTTTACTGTAGGTCATACTTCAACTTCTATAAGTCTTGCCTGCGGTCTTGCCAAAGCAAGAGATTTAAACGGTGAAGACGGCAATGTAATTGCTGTTATAGGTGATGGTTCTTTAAGCGGCGGTGAGGCTTTGGAAGGTCTTGATTTTGCTTCTGAATTAAATAGCAACATGATTATCGTTGCTAACGATAACGACATGTCTATTGCTGAGAATCACGGTGGTCTTTATGCCAACTTAAAGCTTCTTCGTGAAACAAATGGACAGGCTGAATGTAACCTTTTCAAAGCAATGAACCTTGATTACATCTATGTTGATAAGGGTAATGATATCGCTTCTTTAATTGAAGCATTTGAAAAGGTTAAAGATACTAAAAAGGCGGTTGTTGTCCACATTAACACTCTTAAAGGCAAGGGTTATGCACCTGCTGAACAGAATAAGGAAGAATGGCACTGGCATATGCCTTTTGATATTGCAACCGGAGAATCTCTTTCCAAGGGCGGAGAGCCTGATTTCGCTGACGCTTCTTTAGAGTATCTTTTAAAGAAGATGGACGAGGACAAGAGTGTTGTTGCAATCACAGCCGGAACTCCTACTGTTATGGGATTTACTGCTGACATGAGAGCTAAAGCAGGAAAACAGTTCGTTGATGTTGGTATCGCAGAGGAAACTGCTGTTGCATTAGCTTCCGGTATCGCTGCTAACGGCGGAAAGCCGGTATTTGGCGTTTACAGCTCATTTATACAGAGAGCCTATGACCAGATTACACAAGATGTATGTATCAACGGAAATGCAGTAACTTTTGCAGTATTTGCAGGCTCTGTATACGGAATGAATGATGTCACACATCTCGGGCTTCAGGATATTCCTATGCTTAACAGCATTCCTGGTCTTGTATATCTTGCACCTGTTACTAAGGAAGACTATATTGCAATGCTTGACTGGTCTTTATCACAAAATGACTATCCTGTTGCTATTAAAGTTCCGGGCGGCAGCATGATATCAACAGGCACACCTGTAACTAAAGATTTCAACAGGCTTGACACTTTCGAGATTACTAAGAAAGGTAGTAAGGTTGCTATTCTCGGACTTGGAACTTTCTATGAAACTGCTGTAAAAGCCGCTGATATTCTTAAGACTTCACACGGAATTGACGCAACTGTTATCAATCCTTACTATATCTCAGGTATTGACGCAGACACTCTTAATGAATTAAAGAAAGACCACGCAGTAGTTGCAACTCTTGAGGACGGCTATCTTGAAGGCGGCTTCGGAGCTAAGATTGCAGCATTCTATGGTTCTTCTGATATGAAGGTATTAAACTTCGGTATTAAGAAAGAATTTATCGACAGATACGATGTCGCAGAAGTATTAAAGGACAACCATCTTACTCCTGAACAGATTGCAGAAGATATCGCAGCAACATTATAACTATATTGTTTCATTATAATCGAAAAGACATGGCAATCATTTTTATCAATGACTGTCATGTCTTTTTAGAATTTATCCCTGTCTTTAGTTTCCATAATGGCTGTGGCATGATTAAATACATGCATATTTGACGTGATACCTATAGATAGTCGCATTAGTCAAGTTCTTATAGGACAATTTCAGCAAATTGCCTGCTAAACCAGTCATTTTATCTCTCAATCCACCTATCAAAAGCTTCCTCGTGCCAACCTTATAGGTAATTCCGCACCGAAAACACTTTTTCTGTCTGAAAACAGCCTATAAAACCTCTATAAAAAAAAATCTTATAGGACGCGCCAGCCTGAGCGCCACATTACAGTTATCTCACCAACAGTCTCAAGCGCCACGCCTCAGCACGCCTCAACATTCCTTAGCAGCCTCCACAAACTCCACAGCCCAGTGCTTCCACGACCACCTGACTTTGGCATACTGAACGCCTCTTGCCACTTTCTCCTTCATAGAACCCACATCAGCCACAAGGCTTTTAATCTTCTCTCCAACATTTTCCAGTTCATCAAGAGAATAATATTCAACTCCTGAATCCATAGGAATCTCACGCCGCATATAAGTACTTCCGTCTGTAATACTAACACAGCCATTCATTAACGCAAGCGGCGTCCTGTCATGTATTCCTGCCTTAAACCACGGAAGCTGGTTAATCGACAGACGGGCATTATTATATATATTTGGAAGCTCTCCATACATTACCTCTCCACAGTCCTTAACATGCTCCTTAATGAATGTCAAATCCTCTTTCATAAGAACCTCTGCCTTCATAAGAAAAGTATCCCAGTTATGTCCATACAGCTTCACAGGCACATGATTTCTTATAAGTTGAACCACAATCTCCTGTCTTATGGCCGCCTGAATATAAACATCAGCCATGAAATTCTGCTGCAGCTTCTCTGCTGTCTGTGTTCCGCTGATACCCGGATATATCTTCCTTATGGCTTCCTCCTGCGTAAGCTCTGGATTATCAAACAGTATTTGTGTAAACGTATTAAAAAAATAAACATTTTTACTATCCTGCTTCTTTGCCTTAAAATACACCATATCAGGGTCAGTATAGGACGCTGTGAATATCAGGTCATTATCACGCATATCATATGGCTTCAGACCGCCCTCTGCCTGCTTTGCAGCAAGCGGAAGAACAATACAGCTGTTAATATGAGGATAGGTTTCATCAACAAACTTCTTATGCATCTCATCAAGACATATTACATTCATGTTCTTTAAAGGCACTTTGAGACTGTCATGATGATAGAACGGATGGTCAAGAATATAATGCCATACCGCTTTTCCAAGCCTGTCAAAGCAGTATCTTCCCGAATCATCACATACTGCGTCCAGCTTTGTATTAATATCAAACACATAATCAAAAGGCTGGGAGTCATACTCATCAGCCAGCACACACAGCTTATCCTTCTGTGTGGCTTTATCTAATCTGATATGCATGACTTCCCAGCCCATAGCTTTTAATTCTTCACTTATACAGTCAATAAAGTAAGTTGTTGAGTCATAGCATATAGAACCATTACTTAAGAAAAGTATTCTATCTGACACAACCAATCAGCTCCTTAATATCTGCTACATTATTCTTTTCCATATATTCCCTGATTCCATCAATAACCTTAATAGTTGTATATGGATCATTAAAATTCGCTGTTCCGACAGCAACTGCACTTGCACCAACCATAATCATTTCAAGTGCATCCTCTGCTGTTCTGATTCCACCCATTCCGATTATAGGAAGGTTAATTGCATTGGCAACCTGATAAACCATTCTTACTGCGATTGGATGAATAGCAGGCCCTGATACACCCGCAGTCTTGTTAGCTACTGCAAATGTTCTTCTGTTCACATCAATCTTCATACCTGTAAGAGTATTAATAAGCGAAACTGCGTCAGCACCACCTGCCTCTACAGCCTTTGCCATCTCTGTAATATCAGTAACATTTGGACTTAACTTCATAATAACCGGCTGCTTTGCTACCTTCTTAACCGCCTTAGTAATAGCTTCTGCAGAAGATGGAACCTGTCCGAAAGCAATTCCACCCTCTTTGACATTAGGGCATGAGATATTGATTTCAAGAAGGTCAACTGGCTGTTCGCCAAGCTTTTCAACAGCATCCACATAATCTGCCTCAGATTTTCCACAAACATTAACAATAATCTTAGTATCGTACTGTTTAAGAAATGGAATATCCCTTTTTACAAATGTATCAAGTCCCGGATTCTGTAATCCGATAGCATTCATCATTCCACCGTAAGTCTCAGCAATTCTTGGTGTAGGATTGCCTGTCCATGGAATATTGGCAACGCCCTTTGTTGTTACCGCACCAAGTCTGTTAAGGTCAACATATTCCCCATACTCCATGCCTGATCCGAATGTTCCGGAAGCAACTGTCACAGGATTCTTTAATTCAACTCCTGCAATATTGACTGACATATTAATATCGCTCATTACAGTTCTACCTCCTTAACATTAAATACCGGGCCTTCCTTGCACACTCTCTTATTCTTAACCTGAGAATGGTCGTCAATCCCAGTTGACTTACATACACATGCAAGACATGCACCGATTCCGCACGCCATCTTCTCTTCTAACGAAACATAACATGGAATATCATTCTCAAGTGCATATGCCTTAATTGCACGAAGCATAGGAGTTGGTCCACATGCAAATATAACATCTGCCTCAACCTTTTCCTGTTTTACAGCATCTAATACATTTCCCTTTGTTCCAACACTTCCATCTTCTGTTGCAATATACACATCTGTATCAGCAACTGCTTCAAAATCTTCCTTAAGGAAAGTCTGGCTGTTTCTGTAACCAACTACAACATTCTTATGGCAGTCTAATCTTCTTGCAAGCTCAAGCATAGGAGGAACACCTATTCCTCCACCGAAAAGAACAGCCTTATCAAAGCTTCTGCCTTCTGCCTTAAGCTCCGCGGCAATTTTTCCCAAATCATAACCATTGCCAAGAGGTCCCTGAATATCAAGATATTCTCCTGCCTTCATCTTAGAGAATTCCTCTGTTCCCTTTCCGGCAACCCTGAATACAATTCTTAAATCATTATCCTCAACCTTACATATACTGATAGGTCTTGGTAACATTCTTGAACCATCATTAGAATATACTGATATAAACTGTCCTGCCTTAGCGGCCTTAGCAATATCCTTTGTTTCAAACCATATCTCATAGACTCCGTCAGCAAGACAATCTGCCTTAAGAATCTTCGCATTTTCTCTGTACGCCATAATAATCTCCATTATTAAACTGTGTATAAATATGTATAATTACTTGCCAAGTGCTCCGTTGATATCAGCAATCATATCAAGAGCAGCCTGTCTTGAAGCTTCTCCGAAATTCTTCTCACCAAACTTCGCATACTGCTCCTTAGTATATGCTGCAATAATTCCTCTTGAGCTGTTTACGATTGCTCCAAGTCCGTCAGGATTAAAGAAATCAACAAGGTCCTTTCCCTGTCCGCCCTGTGCGCCATATCCCGGCACAAGAATATATGCCTTAGGCATAACCTTTCTTAATACTCTTCCCATCTCTGGGTAAGTAGCTCCAACAACCGCACCTACATTACTGTAATCTCCGTCCATGCTTGAAGCTCCCCACTCATTAACCTTCTCACCAACTAACTCGTATAATGGTCTTCCGTTGATAAGCTGATCCTGGAATTCTCCGCTTGAAGGATTAGAAGTCTTAACAAGTATAAATATACCTCTGTCCTGCTCATTACAAACCTTAATAAATGGATTGATTCCATCAGAGCCAAGATATGGATTAACAGTTGCAAAATCTTCGTCAAAAGGTGTAATTGCCTTAGATCCAACATTTACCTTTCCGAGATGTGCTACCGCATAAGCCTCAGAAGTTGAACCAATATCACCTCTCTTAACATCACCGATAACAATCATGCCTTTTTCGTGGCAATAATCAACTGTTTTCTTGAATGCCTTAAGTCCTTCAATTCCAAACTGCTCATACATTGCTATCTGTGGTTTAACAGCTGGAACAATGTCATATATATTATCTATAATACCTTTGTTATACTGCCATATAGCCTCTGCTGCTCCCTCAAGTGTCTCACCATACTGCTCAAATGCAGCATCTGCAAGATGCTTTGGAAGATACTTCATCATCGGATCAAGTCCTACAACTATTGGTGCATTAGTCTCTACAATCTTATCAACAAGCTTCTTAATCATTAATCTACTTTAGCCTCCTTAATTCATACGCAAAATCACTTTATTCTACAACTTTGGAACTTCTCTTTCAATAAGAATTTCTGTTCCATTATGGTCTGAATACACAACTCTTCCATTAACAAGCGTATATAAAACCTTTCCATACACATGCTTTCCTTCAAATGGAGTATTCTTTCCCTTTGAAGCAAATCTGTTGCTGTCAATATCATACTCTTCTGTAGGATTAACAACTGTTATATCAGCAACTTTTCCCGGTGCAAGAACTCCTCTGTCAATTCCAAGTATCTTAGCTGGATTATAGCTCATTTTCTCAACCATCTGTAACGGAGTAAGTACTCCTGTTCTTACAAGCTCAGTAATAGTAACCGGAACTGCTGTTTCAAGACCTACTACACCAAACGGTGCTTCATCAAAAGGTCTTTCCTTCTCAGTAGGATGATGTGGAGCATGGTCTGTTGCAATAACATCAATAACCCCTGATGCAAGCGCTTCTTTAAGAGCCTTTACATCATCTGCCTTTCTTAAAGGAGGGTTAATCTTAAAGTTAGCATCATCCCCATTCACCGCATCCTCTGTCAGTGTGAAATGATGTGGGGCAACCTCTGCTGTCACTGGAATCCCCTGTTCCTTGGCAATCTTTATAATAAATGCTGATTCCTTATTAGACACATGACTTATATGCAGCTTTGCACCTGTATTCTTTGCAAGAAGAATATCTCTTGCAACAATAACATCCTCAACGGCATCCATTATTCCGAAAAGACCAAGTTCCTTGGCTCTCTCTCCGGCATTCATAACACCTCTTGCAGCCAAGTTAGTATCTTCACAATGTGCAAATACCGGAATGTCAACCTCTGCTGCCTGCCTCATAGCCTGCCTTGCAGTTCTTGCATTCATAATAGTTCCGCCATTGTCACTGACTGCAACAGCACCTGCATCCTTAAGTGCCTCAAAATCAGTAAGATACTCACCCTCCTGACCTGCTGTCATGGCAGCTATTGTATACAGATTAATGTCAGTAACCTCTTCTGCCTTATCTGTTACATACTGCAGCATATCAACATTATCAATTACAGGTTTCGTGTTAGGCATCATGCAGACTGTTGTATACCCGCCTCTAGCTGCCGCTCTTGAGCCTGTTCTGATTGTTTCCTTATGCTCAAGTCCCGGTTCCCTGAAATGTGCATTAAGATCAACCAGTCCAGGCATAACCATGCATCCTGATGCATCAATTACTTCATCAGCCTGTGACTCATCAATATTCTCCTCCACTGCAGCAATAAATCCGTCCTTAATAAGCACATCAATAACTTTGTCTGTTTTACTTGCAGGGTCAAGCACTCTGCCCTCTTTAATCAGTATATTCATTCGCCCAATCTCCCCTCTAAGTTTTTCTCTTCAAAAATATTGGCTGGTACAGGCTTCCCAAAATAATATCCCTGTATATAATCCACACCAAGACTTTTAAGCAGTTCAAACTGCTCCTTATGTTCAACACCTTCAACAACAATCTTAGTACCGATAGTCTTGGAAAGGTCAACTATAAGCTTAATAAATGCCTGTGCATAATCATCTTCAACAATATCATCAATAAATGTCTTATCAACCTTAATGATATCAAGAGGAAGCTGCTTTATATAGTTAAGTGAAGAATAACCTGTACCAAAATCATCAAGTGCAATCCTAGGTCCTAACTTCTTAAGACCTGTAATAATATCCATAACCCTCTGCATATCATTAATTGCAAATGATTCTGTAATCTCAAGTACTATATTCTTAGGATTAACACCTGTCTTATCAAGAATTCTTTTAATATTCTCAACCACATTCTTCTGTAAAAGCTGCACTACCGACAGATTCACATTAATATAGAAATCCGGATGTCCGTTATCATTCCATAGCTTACATCTTCTGCATGCCTCTTCTAGAACATAGTCACCAATCGAAGTAATAAGTCCAAGATATTCTGCCAGCGGTATAAACTCACCTGGTCCCATAAATCCCAGTGCCTTGCTGTCCCATCTTACAAGTGCCTCACAGGAAGTACACATCTGTGTATTGACATTTACAACAGGCTGATAGAATACTACGAATTCGTCAATTCCTGTAGAAACTGCCTGTCTCATATTATTCTCTATATCTAGCCTCTTGGCTGTTGAATTCTCAACCTCACTGCTGTAATAAGCATAGCCGTTCTTTCCTGACCTCTTTGCCTCATACATTGCAACATCTGCCATTCTTGTTATTTCATGAACATCAACACTGTTATCCGGGAACACTGCAATACCCATACTCATAGTGCAGAAATACTCAGTCTCCATAAGATACCACGGTTTGTTAAATAATGTCTTTATATAAGCAACCATTTTACCAAGTTCATCGTATAGCTCCGGACCAATAATAATTATAAATTCATCACCACCCATTCTGTAGCAATGTCCCCTGAGTCCCGGAATACCTGTGAGTCCTGCCGCTATCTGCTGCAACAGGATATCCCCATACTGATGTCCAAGTCCATCATTAATATGCTTGAAATCATCAAGATCAATAAACAGTACCGCTCCTTTTAGTCCAGCCTTTTCAGTTCTTCTTATAACCTTTCTTAAATCAACTTCACATTTCATACGGTTATACAGACCTGTAAGAAAATCATTATGTGCCTGATATTCAATCTTCTGCTGGTTCTTCTTTTTCTGGGTAATATCTGATGCTGTTGCAACAACAACATCACTTCCATCAATCCACTTCAGTTCTGAAAATCTGACTTCAAACCAAAGGCCAGATTCTGTATTATACCGCTCCATTGGTGTTCCAAGCTGACCTGATATATCGAAATTTTTGAATACTTCCTCCAGACATTCTCTTATTGTCTCACGAACTTCAGAAACATGGCTTGCCATATCATTTTCAAAGAGAATATTTCCCGTACTCTTACTGCATACAATAATTCCTGAACCTATGTTATCCAGAATCTTCTGCAAGACATCATAAGATGATATCAACGAGTTATTGATAACTTTGCTCTGCGCAATACTATGTATAATCATTGCAGCATCTTCTATATATTCAATTACTGATTCATCTCTTCCAAAGTCATCTGAATCGCCCATAACAAAAAGATACATAGCTTTGACATTATTAATTGCTATAGGAACTGATATGCATGTGTTCGCTCTGCATAAAGCAAGCATTTTTCTTTCCTCGTCAGTTGCCGTACCATGCGCTGTCCTTTTAAGCTTTCCAGCGCATAAACAGTTCTCCTTAATATCAGCAGTATCCAGCTTACTACCTATGACATCTTCAGCTTCCACTATAGAATGCATGCTCTTCCCATCTGCACTTATCTGCATAATCACTGCGTTCTGTGCCTGAACATTTTCTACAATCTGCTCAATAATGTTCTTAGAAACCTCTACAAATGTTCCACTATCTTCCAGCATGTGTATAATCTGTGATAGCTCCAGATTAACTGTCTTATTCCCGCTCAAAATAACCCTCCGATAATACATAAATCTGATAATATTATAGCCTATTCCTTGTCTTTTGGAAACTGGTTTTTTCAAATCAATTAACTAAGATTATGTATATTTTTAATTTACAGATAATTAATTGTTTTATGTTCGTGAGGGTGTTATTATATCTTTATATCAATTATTAATGAGGATTATTATGGATATTATTAAATTCAACACAACATTAAAAGCTTCTGGAAAAAATTATTCAAGAATTGTTTTCTGGAACAGATTTTTAAGAAACCCAATTGAGCTTATA
>OGIM01000637.1_pt1 | contig 10341 bp, 7 predicted proteins | sample 1571801 | NCBI WGS metagenome assembly OGIM01 (sample SAMEA2582106, study PRJEB24529) | metagenome | biome: Human gut stool | place: China | collected 2011
ATAACCTTGATGTTATCATATCTGTGGGCTATCGTGTAAAATCTATTCAAGGCACGCGTTTCCGTCAATGGGTTACAGAGCGACTATAGAAGTTAAAGAAGTTATCACTCCCTGCGGTCGTTCGGGAAGTAAAGAGCCAATAGTCATCTAGCGTAAAACGTAGAACATTTGTCTCTTTACTTCCCTCTAACCAACGTATATAAACTGGCAGGTTTGTATGCAGCCAGTCTAAATCACCTTGACACTCTTTTTTCCTCCTCTTCCATCAATCACGATTTTCTCGAAGACGATGGCTGGGTCGTTAGGAGTGAGGGTGAGAGTGTGGATGCCATCGGCAGTAGCCGGCAGTTCCAACTCTATCACTTGATCAACGATGCGAGTGGCTATCGTTGGATAATAGATATTGTAGATGTTCTCCGGCTTCTCGTTCAAATCTTTGTTGAAGTTAACCTCTACAGGAGAAGCGCCATCTAAACTTACACCATAGGTTAAGCCGCCCTTGTTGAGATAATCCAAGGTTGATTTGGTTATCACATGAATGCGAACTTTCTGCTTGCCATTGGAAACATTGCCATTAAATGCCTTGTCATCCGAAGTTTTGCCATCTGAAGTCTTGCTAACTTGCATCTTAAACTTGTAAGTGATGCTGGCTCCCTTCACACTCTTGGTATATGGCATCAAGGTCATGCCTGCCACGCTCTTACCCATGAATGGAATCTCTGCCCATTTTGCCTCGGCTGCATCCGTCTTGCTGCTGTAGTAAGGTGCTTCGATTTCTACCACACCGTTGTTTTCGCTGATAATCACTCCATCCTTGGAGGTTACCCGGAAGAGCTCCGGACAAGTGTCCTTCTCGAAATCATCATTCCAACTCTTGTAGCCGATGTGCTTCTGGGTCATCATTCCGTTCCACTTGCCACCCGACATCTTGTGGTTGTAATTGTGGCAGATGAGGGAATCGCGCTTGAAGAAGCGTTCGCATTCATCAGCCCAGATGTTCGCCTTCGGATTGTTCTGCTTGTAGAGAGCATGGTTCTGAGCCTGGGCAAAGTACATCTGGTGCAGATTGCTCATCAACTCGATAGGGAAGAGGATGATCTGACGGTAGGCATCGTGATAGGCTGCCGGCAGACTGTTGTACTGGCGCAAGGCATCGGCTTCGAGCTGGAGATACTGGTTCACCACCTCCTGCCATTCGCCGTTCTCCAAATTATAGGTGTTCTTGTCGAGCATCTCCGGAGTGCAGCGGCCGTTGTATTTGCATACGAGGTTCAGGATACGTGCCGCTTCATCAGCCTGCGATTCGCCGAACTGCTGGGCGCACCAGTCGCGGGTGTGGCGGGTGATGTTGTTCACCGAGTATTTATGAGGATTCCACGCCATGTCCATAAACTGGCTGATAGGATATTCCATCGGCTTGAGGTCGCCCACGTTGAGAATCCAGAGACGATCGATGCCGTTCTCATAGGCAAGTGTCAACTGCTCCCAAGGGTTCTGCACGGGGGTAACATTGAGCATCTTAGAGTTTCTTGGAGCACCTACGTAATCTACGTGATAGTAGAGTCCCCATCCGCCCTTGTGCTTGCGTTCCTGGGCATTCGGCACACGGCGCACGTTGCCCCAGTTGTCATCGCAGAGCAGCAGGGTTACGTCATCAGGCACCTTCATGCCCTTGTCGTAGTAATTCTGCACCTCTTTATATAGTGCCCATACCTGCGGTGTCTCGCTCGCCTTCTTTCCCGTTACATCAGCGATAATCTTGCGCTGGTCGTTGATGATGTTGGTCATCAGTCGGGTATCAGCCTCTTCGCTCATCGCCTCATCGCCGTCGCCACGCATTCCGATGGTTACAATCTGTTCGGTACCCTTCATGCGTTCGATGCCTTCACGGAAGAATTTCTGCAGGTTAGCCTTGTTCTTCTGATAGTTCCAAGGTCCCCATCCCTTTCGGTTGCGGGCGTATTCCTGGTGGTTGCGGGCCATCGGCTCATGATGGGAAGTACTCATCACTACGCCCATTTCATCTGCCGTCTTTTCGTTCTCCGCATCGTCGGCATAGAAAGCCCAGCCCCACATGGCTGGCCACATCATGTTGCCCCTGAGACGCAGCACCAGTTCGAAGACGCGCTGGTAGAAGCGGTGGTCGCCATACTCGGTGCCGTAGGTATTCTTCACCCACGAGGTGAGGCAAGGCGCCTCATCGTTGAGGAAGATGCCACGATAGCGTACGGCTGGTTCGCCATCGGTATAGATTCCCTTGTTTACGAAGATGGAGTCGTGATGCTCCACAGGCACGTCTGCCCAGTCGTACCAAGGCGATACGCCCATCTGCTGGGAGAGTTCGTAGATGCCATAGATGGTGCCTCGGCGGTCGCTGCCGGCGATGACGAGCTGGTTGTCCACCACAGTGATGATGAATTTCTCGCGCTTGCCCTTGAGCAGATTTCCGTTGATGCGTTTCTGTTTGATGAGCTGGTCGATGGCAGCAGAATGTCCGATGGTTCCCACGAGGATGGTTGCCTTCCGGTTGGAGGTGATGGTGGCTTGGGAGCCGCTCACCTTGCTGATGTCCCTGACCAGTGCATTGGCAGCATAGCTCACGCCACGGCAGTCGTTGGCGTCCATATAGATTTCTACCTTGTCATTACCGTTGATGAGCAGATCGCCCTGCTTGAAACTGACGAATCTCTCTGCTGCACTCATGCTCATGGCTGAGAGGAGAGCAGCGGAAGCTAAAAATACTTTCTTGATGTTGTTAAGTCTCATATAAAAAATATGTTTATGTATTTGTTGTTTGATGGCTGCAAAGGTAGGAATATTCATCGTATTTTACTTTGTCAAATGTAATCTTTTCTTTATTATTTGTTTCATTTTGGCTTTCCATGCGGTTTCTGTACGTCTTTTTCCCTAAATGTTTTGTGTTTTCAGAGAAAAGTATTAATTTTGCATCATAAAATAAGATAGAAAAATATGATAGACAAACCGACGATAGCACGTATCATGGACTCCACCAAGATAGAAGAGGTGGTGTCCGAATTCGTCACGCTCAAAAAGCGCGGCATCAACTATGTCGGCTTGTGTCCTTTCCATAACGATTCCCATCCATCCTTCTCCGTTTCTCCTACGCGTGGCATCTGCCACTGCTTTACCTGTGGCAAGGGTGGAAACGCCATCAACTTCCTGATGGAGCTGGAGCAGATGACCTATCCTGAGGCTCTGAGATGGCTGGCTAACAAATACCATATCGAGATTCAGGAACGCGAGATGACCAACGAGGAGAAGCAGCGCGAAAATGAACGCGAATCGATGTTCATCGTGAATGAATGGGCGGCGAAATACTTCCAGGACATCCTGCAGAATGATGTGGATGGTAGAGCCATCGGCATGCAGTATTTCAGAAGCCGAGGATTCAGAGACGACATCATCCGGAAATTCCAGCTGGGATTCGCCCTGAACCAGCGCACGGCGCTCTTCGACGAGGCGGTGAAGAAAGGATATCAGCCGAAATACCTGGTGGATACCGGTCTCTGCTTCAAGGTGGACAAGGAGGAAGCGGGCAACAAGAGCGGACAGGACAAGTATCTGGACCGATTCTCCGGGCGCGCCATCTTCCCGTGGCTGAGTGTGAGCGGAAAGGTGGTGGCTTTCGGCGGACGTGTGCTGGATACCCGTACCAAGGGTGTGAGCCAGAAATACGTGAACTCGCCCGACAGTATCATCTACCACAAGGAGCGGGAACTCTATGGACTGTATCAGGCAAAGAAGGCCATCGCCAAGGAAGACTGCGTGTATATGGTGGAGGGATATACGGATGTAATCTCCATGCACCAGTGCGGCATCGAAAACGTGGTGGCCAACTCGGGTACGGCGCTGAGCATCCATCAAATCAGACTGCTCCACCGATTCACCAGCAACATCGTATTACTCTACGACGGCGATGCTGCGGGCGTGCATGCGGCGCTGCGAGGTACCGACATGCTGCTGGAGGAGGAGATGAACGTGAAGGTGCTCTTCCTGCCGGATGGAAACGACCCTGACAGCTTTGCCCGAAGCCATACCGCTGCCGATTTCAGAAAATACATAGAGGAAAACCAGAAGGACTTCATACAGTTTAAGACCGACCTCTCGCTGAACGGCGTGACCGATCCGGTGAAGAGAAGCCAGGCTATCAACAGCATCGTGGAGAGCATCTCGAAAATCAAGAACCAGATTACCCGAGCCTCTTACATCACCGACTGCGCCCACCGGCTGGGCGTGAACGAGGCGATTATCGTGAATGCGCTGAACAACTTTGTGAGAAACGGCATGAGCGAGCAGGTGAAGGCTGAACGGCGCGCGGCTGGACTGAAAGATCCGAAGGCTACTGCCCCACAGCAGGGAATGCAGGCTGTCATGAGGGGCGTGACGCCGCTGGACAAGCTGCTGGAGGTAGAGGACCTGCTGGTGAAGCTGATCATACATCACGGAGAAAAGCATATCGTGGTGAAGGATGTGGAGGGCAACGATATAGAACTGCCGATAGCACAATATATCTATCTGGATATGTCGGGCGATGAGTTCAGATTCCATAACGAGCTTTATAACAGAATCTTGCAGGAAACGCTGGAGCATCTGGAGGATGAGAACTTCGTGGCGGAAACCTATTTTGCCAACCATCCGAATCCGGAGGTGAGCAGGATTGCCAGTCTGCCGACGGGAGAACAGGAGGTTTCTACGGCGAGTCTGCAGCTGCAGCTGAACGCTGAAAAGCTGCGCCAGTTTGTTTTCAAGGATCTGCTGAGCTTCCGCACACATTATATCGCACAGCGACTGATAGAGGTGCAGCAGGAGTTTGCCAGAAATCCTTCGAACAGGGAGCTGGTGGAGGAGTTTATGAAACTGAAGAAGATGAACTCGCTGCTTGCCAGCCAGACCAACTCGGTATTCAACTAGATTAAAAAAGAAAGGTATGATATATATTCATTGGATTTATCTCTTGCTTTATATGGCGATCATGATTCCCGCTATCATCACCGTCTTGATGGACAACCGACAGCCCGCCAAGACGATGGCATGGATTCTTGTGCTCGCTTTCATGCCTTTCGTGGGAATCATCTTCTACATCTTCTTCGGGCAGAACACGAGAAAGGAACGGCTGATCAGCGATAGAAGCATGGACCAGTTGACCAAGCGATCGATGCTGGAGTTTGCCGAGCAGGAGAATCTGCATATCCCAGCCAACAACAAGCCGCTGATGAATCTCTTTACCAATCAGAACTGGGCATTCCCGTTTAAGGACAATCAGGTGGATATCTTTACCGATGGTTATGAATTCATCTTCTCCTTATTATATGAGATAGGTAAGGCGAAGCATCATATCCATCTGGATACCTACATCTTCGAGGATGATGCCTTGGGTTATTTGGTAGCTGATGCCCTGATAGACAAGGCGGAGCAGGGAGTGGAAATCAGACTGATATACGATGACGTGGGCTGCTGGAAGGTGAAGGACGCCTTCTTTGAGCGCATGAGAGAAGCAGGCATCGATGTGCATTCGTTCATGCCGGTAAGGTTTCCTGCGTTTACCAGCAAGGTGAACTACCGCAATCACCGTAAGATATGCGTGATAGACGGTAGGGTAGGATTCATCGGTGGCATGAACATCGCCAAGCGCTATGTGAAGGGCACCGGGAAGCAGAAGTGGCGCGATACGCATCTGAGGATAGAGGGCGGAGGCGTGTATGCCCTGCAGCGTGCTTTCCTGATAGACTGGTATTTTGTGGATCGCACCTTGGTGTCAAACCGAAAGTATTATCCTCCGGTGGATTCGAAGATCAGGAATAATTGTCTGGTGCAGGTAGTAACGAGCAGTCCGATTGCTCCATGGCCTGATATCATGCAGGGATATGTGCGCATTCTGCTCCAGGCGCAGAAATATGTGTATATGGAGACGCCTTATTTCCTGCCTACCGAACCTGTGCTCTTTGCGATGCGCACGGCGGCGCTGGCGGGAGTAGATATCCGTTTGCTGATGCCTAGGCATTCAGATGCCAGGATGGTGGAGTGGGCTTCGCGTTCTTATCTGATGGAGGCGATAGAGGCTGGCGTGAAGGTTTATCTCTATACGGGTGGATTCAATCACAGCAAGTTGCTGGTGAGCGATGACAACCTCTGTACCGTGGGCAGCACGAATGTGGATTTCCGAAGTTTCGAGAATAATTTCGAGGCGAATGCCTTCTTCTATGATGAGGAAATGGCTCAGAGAATCAAGCGGATTTATCTGAAGGATGAATCTAGGAGTATTCTGGTAGATGATGTGGCGTATTTCGTAAGGCGCCCGTTCCTGAAAAGATTGTTCGAGAGTATCGTAAGATTGCTTTCTCCGCTGCTGTAAAAAGGGAGGATGTTTTGCTCCATACGCCCTGAAAGGGCAGAAGCTCCTAGCCCAGGGCATCGCCCTGGGTAGCCTTGTATTTTCCCCTTTCGCCCTGAAAGGGCAGAAGCTTTAAAACAATCAGCAGATTTTATCTGAATATCGAGAAGTTTACGCTTCCGTAACTTCTATGCTCCAGGAATCGCGGATGGTCGGAGAAATCGTAGTTCTTGCCATGCTCGAAAACGAAGATGCCCTCTTCGTTGAGAAGGTCGCCATTGAGTACGAGGTCTGGAATCTCGGGAAGTTTCTCCAGCGCATATGGCGGATCGGCAAAGATGAAATCGAATTTCTGCTTGCAGGTTCTCAGGAAGCGGAATACATCGCCGCGAATCAGAAGATCCCTGTCTTCGCCCAGTTTCTTGAAACACTCGCGGATGAAGTTGGCATGGTCGCGGTCGGCCTCTACGCTGATCACTCGGCTGCATCCACGGGATACCAGTTCCAGCGAGATGCTGCCTGTGCCGGCAAAGAGGTCGAGGGCTGTGGCATCCTCGAAATCGATGTAATTCTGCAAAACATTAAAGATGTTCTCCTTTGCGAAATCTGTAGTTGGTCGCGCCTTGAACGAACGTGGTATGTCGAAGTGGCGACCCTTATATTGTCCTGTTATGATTCTCATAATTAACTTTTAACTATCAACTTTTAACTATCAATTTTTAAAATCAGCTTTTAACAATCCACTCTTACTTGCTTAAGTAGAGCGTCAGCAGATCGAACGGCATTCCCTTGATTTCCGTGATGGGCGCACGATTGAATTCGGCGCTTGGATTCAGGAGAAAAGTCTTCTTGACATAGAGCTTGGCATTGTAGAGGAACCAATCCTTATCCGGAATATCGCCCGCAATATGCAGCTCATCCTGCATCTGCTGCAATCCCAGCTGTTTCCATACGAAGAGGATGAAGTAGAGTGCATCCTTGGCATGATCAGCCTGGAAGGAATTGTAGAACTTGAATCTGTTTTTCTCGAAACAGAAGATGTCCACCTTCTTGTCGTGGAAATACGCATAGAGCTTGTGGTAGATACCCGTGAAGCTGCGCTTGTGCAGATAGTTCCACATCGGCTGCATGATAGGGGTGAAGCGCACATCCTGGAAGTTGTCTTCTATCACCATCTTCAGATCCTTGTTGATCGGGAAAACGGCCACCACATTCAGATTCGGCTGCACCCTGTAGAGGATGGCATCGCTGTGGCTGCCCGTGAAGGCATGCTGATAGAGCACGGTGAGGTCTTCCTCGTGGAATTCCTCTATAGGTACCAGCAGGATAGGCGTATCGATATAGACACGCACCTTCTGATAGCCGCGCTGCAGGAGTTCGCTTTCGCCGAAAGCCTGTCTGAGGTTGGCTGCAATCGATACACCGCTTTTCACGGTGTAAGGTTCGTATATCAACTGGTGCTCGGCTTCACGATCTACAACCGAGAAGCTGAGTGTATTCTTGCTCACACGGATAGTGAGTCGTGCTTGCTGTGTTCTTTTTTTACCAATTACTTGCATTGTCGTTGTCTTTGGTGATGTCTCCGATCTTTAATCCAGGAAAGTTGCCGGCATCGGAAGCTTTTTCTGTTACCTGTTGAATCGCCTCCTCGTTGAGACCATCGAGATAGTCTTCGTAGGTGGCTCCACATTCCATCAGCGGAATCTGCTTTCCGCTTTTATGGATAATGGTAGTGGCGGCGAGCGAGAATTTCCTGCCATCGGAATAAGGGATGAGGGTATCCTCAGCCTTGAGATACTTTGCCTTGATGAGGACAGCGAAATCGCCGGTATAGACTCCGTGCTTCGCCCTGTATCTTTCTTCGGCAGAACGGATGAGCATCAGTTTCTCCTTCACCTCAGCTTCGCGGCTCGCCATCTGTTTCTCGAAGATGAGAGGCTGGCTGATACTGAGAGCGCAAAGCAGCATCATGATGATGACGCAGGCACCCAGGATGGCATTATTGTTTATTTTTCTTAATTTCATTCTCATTTCAAAAAGTATTAGTACTTTTGCATCTGCTTCTGCAGCTTATCTTCTGCAAAGATAATGCAAAACGGAGACAATGCAAAATATTTGGTGTTGAAATTATTAATTATTAAAGGATAAATAACAAATTGATGATAATAGACGAGCTAAAATATAAGATATTGCAGCAATTTGGCTTTCCGCCAACCCAGGAACAGGCACATGCCCTGGAGGTGTTTGCTGAGTTTCTTACCGATAGAGATCCGCATGCCGTGATGATTCTGCGAGGTAGTGCGGGTACGGGTAAGACGACGCTCTCGGGTGCCATCGTCAGGACCCTGAAGGAGATTCGTCAGAAGGTGATGCTCCTGGCACCTACGGGTAGGGCAGCGAAGGTTTTCTCGCTGAACAGCGGTTCGCCTGCCTATACCATTCATCGCCGTATCTATCGTGAAAAATCGTTTTCGGGGGTAGAGGGACAGTTTAATCTGAATGATAATCTCTATACCGATACGCTTTTCATGGTAGATGAGGCGTCGATGATTGCCAATATGGGATTGGGTGGGATGAGCTTCGGAAGCGGATGCCTGTTGGATGACCTGGTGCATTTCGTGTATCAGGGACGGAACGACCGCTTGCTGCTGATAGGTGACAAGGCGCAGTTGCCTCCTGTAGGCGAGGAGGAATCGCCAGCCTTGCATGCGGCGATGCTGGAGGGATATGGACTGAAGGTGTATGAATGTGATCTGAACGAGGTGCTCCGACAGAGCGAGAAATCGGGGATTCTCTATAATGCCACGATGATCAGACAGATGATTACGCACGATGACATCACCCAACTTCCGAAGATTCATTTCGCTGGCTATTCGGATATCAAACTGATGCCTGGAGCCGAACTGATAGAGGCACTAGCCGACAGTTATCACCATGTAGGTCTGGATGATACCATCGTGGTGACTCGCAGCAACAAGCGTGCAAACATCTTCAATCAGGGCATCCGCAATATGGTGCTGGATAGGGAGGAAGAGCTTTCGCAGGGCGATATCCTGATGATTGTGAAGAACAATTATTACTGGATGGAAGAAGAGAGGAAGAGTAATAATAAACTTCAAAGTAACGATATTCCTGCTTTTCTGGCGAATGGCGATCGTGCGAAAGTGCTGAAGGTGCGCCGCCGCATCGATCTCTATGGCTTCCGCTTTGCCACGCTGCTGCTCCAATTTCCCGATTACGACAATTACGAGCTGGAAGCTACGGTATTGCTGGATACATTGACGAGCGAGGCGCCTGCCCTGACCCATGAACAGCAGGAGCAGCTCTTCCATCAGATAGAAGAGGATTATCAGGATATTCCGCTCAAGGCAGATAGGATGAAGGCCATCCGACAGGATCAGTTCTTCAATGCCCTGCAGGTGAAATTCGCATACGCCGTAACCTGCCACAAGGCACAGGGCGGACAGTGGGCACATGTGTATGTGGATCAGGGGTACATGACGGATGATATGCTCAATCCCGATTATATCCACTGGCTCTATACCGCCTTTACGCGAGCTACGGAAATGCTGTATCTAGTGAACTGGCCGGAGACACAGACGGCTCTTGAGTAGAATCTCATCCCTCTCTGGCTTAGATTCAGATGGGTATAGCTTCGTTTCAAATAGTTTCAATCTTAGGTTCAAACCGGTTCAATGTTAGAGAAAATGGTAAATAAATGACAGAAAGTTTGATAGTCTGAGAAAAAAGTAGTACTTTTGCAACGAATTTATTAATTTATCATATATAAAGAAGTAAATGGAAAATAGAAAAGTAGCTTTAATTACAGGTATCACAGGTCAGGATGGCTCTTACTTAGCCGAATTGTTGTTGAGTAAGGGGTATGATGTTCACGGAACAATCCGTCGCTCATCTACCGATTATCGCGAGCGCATCGCACATTTGGAGGGTACCCCAAACTTTCACCTTCATTATGCCGACCTCGGGGA